>UOFY01000015.1_pt1 | contig 79732 bp, 71 predicted proteins | sample 1990141 | NCBI WGS metagenome assembly UOFY01 (sample SAMEA4728526, study PRJEB27164) | hydrothermal vent metagenome | biome: marine basaltic hydrothermal vent biome; feature: marine hydrothermal vent; material: mineral | place: Pacific Ocean | collected 2011-06-14/2011-07-23 | depth 1741 m | reverse complement strand
CAGCACCGCACGTCGCACCCGACAGCCTTCATCCCAGTATGTGAAATTGCTCGAAGGCCAGTGGGCCACGATTAACACCGGTCATGCCATTCCCATTGCAGATCGACGTATTAATGCCGATGGCACCGTGACTCAGACTATCAGCTACCGCAAGGTTACCTCCAGCCTTAAACTCCGAGCCCATATCCGCGATAATACGGTTTACCTGACCCTGCGCCCCAAAAATGAGCAGCTCAGTGAACAGGGCGGCGGCGTGATTGAAACCCAGAGCATTGAAACCAACCTCACGATTGGCCTGGATCAATGGACCGAAATTGGCGGGACTCAGGAACTGGAATCGTCATCTGAACAGGGCATCACCTACTCAACCCGCCGCAAACAGAAAAATGAACGCCGGGTATTTATTAAGGTAGAACTGTTGAAATAAGCTGGCCTGCTACATACGGACAGAACCGACTGTAGGTTCGCTGTAAGTTCGATTTCAATCGAACGGGGCGAGAGGCTGAGCCGGCTTCGGGCAGAACCAACACCAAACAACAAACCCAACGAGATTAAAAATCAACGCATCATGCCGACCAACACCACAATACACTATTCAATCATCCCCCATTCCCCGGAAGCCCATCTTTATGAAATCCGCTGCCGGATAGATCACCCTAATCCCGAAGGCCAGCACCTCAGTCTGCCCAACTGGCTTCCCGGCAGTTATATGATTCGAGACTTTGCCAAAAATATCGTTCAATTTTCTGCTGAATCAGATAGCAGGCAAACACTACACTGCCAGCGTCAGAATAAAAATACATGGGCCATCGAAGCCTGTCCGGAAAGCCTTACCGTTACTTATCAGATTTATGCATGGGATCTCTCGGTACGTAGCGCACATATGGATACCACACACGCCTACTTCAATGGCAGCAGTGTTTTTCTACAGGTCATCGGTCAGGAAACCCAGGCCTGCTCAGTCGAACTGCTGACCCCGCAGGGTCAGGCTTATACTGACTGGCGCGTGGCCAGCAGCCTCACTAGCAGTAATATTAATGAACAGGGCTTTGGTCATTATCAGGCCGAAAATTATGACGAGTTGATCGATCATCCAGTTGAAATGGGCCGCTTCACTCAGGCCACGTTTGAGGCCGGAGGCATTCCCCACGACATTATTCTCAGTGGACGCCATGATGCTGATATGGATCGCTTAGGTCAGGATCTCAAACGCATCTGTGAACAGCACATCAGCCTGTTTGGTGAACTGCCTGAAATAAATCGCTATGTATTTTTAGTCATGGTCGTCGGTGAGGGCTATGGTGGACTCGAGCATCGAGCCTCCACCAGCCTGCTGTGCAGTCGGGATGATCTGCCCCGCCGGGGCGAAAACAGCATCAATAAAAACTACCGCAGTTTCCTTGGCCTTTGCAGCCATGAATACTTCCACACCTGGAATATCAAACGTATCAAACCCAGCGTTTTCAGCCCCTATAATCTCAACCAGGAAACGCATACTCGTCAGCTCTGGGCCTTTGAGGGCATTACTTCCTATTATGATGATCTGGCTCTGCTCCGTTGCGGCCTAATCGATCTTAACAGCTATCTCGAATTACTCGGACAAACCGCCACTCGGGTCTGGCGCGGTCAGGGACGTTTTAACCAGAGCGTCGCGGATTCCAGTTTCGATGCCTGGACGAAATTCTACAAGCAGGATGAAAATGCACCAAATGCCATTGTCAGTTATTACACCAAGGGCGCACTGATCGCACTGGCGCTGGATATCACTCTTCGCGAACAAAGTCAGCAAAAAATATCACTGGACGATCTCATGCGTCAGTTATGGAAAAACTACGGCAAACCCGGTCGGGGAGTGGCAGAAGGTGAGATTGAAACCCTGGCTTCAGCGTTACTCGGTGAGGATCTGTCTGAATTTTTCCAACGCTATCTCTATGCCAATGAAGATCTGCCACTGCAGGAACTCCTCACCGTTATCGGGCTTGAATTTAAACTGCGAGCTGCCGAGGGAGCCGATGACAACGGCGGCAAAGCCCCGTCTAAAACTCCCTGCCCCACCTATCTGGGTGCACGCTTGAGCCGTGATCCAGGCGGAGCAAAGATCAGTCATGTCTTTAGCTATTCGCCTGCCATGCTGGCTGGCCTGTCGGCAGGCGACCTCATCATTGCGGTGGATAATCTAAAAGTGGATAAACAAAAACTGGAAAAGATGCTCAGCCATCTCTCCCTTGATACGCCAGTGCAAATACATGCCTTCCGGCGGGATGAACTAATGTGCTTTGAAACTACCTTGTGCAGCGCCCCTGAAGATACCGCTTATATCCTCCCCCTCGACAACCCCGACACGAATCAGCTGAGCCAGAAGAGCAGCTGGAAATCAGCCTCAAATCCGGGCAATATTTTTAATTACAAATAACCCTGCATATTGTAGGTATAGCTTCAGCCATACAGGCACTACGATTGAAATCAAATCTGCATGGGGGTTAAACCTGCCCCAATAAAAACATAAATTTCAACACCGCCGGCATCTCCATTTTGACTCAAGCAATCCCCGCTCGTGCCGATAAGTTATTAAATTCTCATAAAATCCAGAGGTATTTATAGTGAATCAACGCATACTGAAATTGGTAGGCTTAATTGCCATCATGCTGATCTTTTCAAGATTATTGTTTCAATTGATCAATGCTGCTTTTTCAGTAGACAGCGGACTGCTCAGCAGCAGCCTGCAATATTTTTCGGATCTTGTCTTTGCAAGCCTGGGCATATTACTGGGACTGAAGCTCAACGACCACTCAGTGGGAAAATCTATTCAGGCATTACTCAACAACCCATCTGATAACCAGGGCTGCGATGAATATATTGCACCATTGAGTGACGCCTACTGCAAACAATCCAGTCAGTTTGTACAACGAGGTCATGATCTCATCAGCACCGCCAACCAGTTAGCCTCATTTGCCTCACAAATTTCAGAAGCCACCGAACGGACGCAAAGCAACTCCAGCAAACAACAGGCGGAAATTGACATGGTCGCCACGGCCATGAATGAAATGACGGCCACAGTTGAAGAAGTGGCAAGAAATGCAGAGACCGCCGCTGAATCCGCCAAAACTGCCAACGATGAAGCCAATAGTGGTCTACAGATTGCCAGTCAGAGCAAGACTGAAATTAACAGTCTGGTTGGGGACATCGATAATGCGGCACAGGTTTTAAGCAGTCTGGCCGCTGAAAGTGACACTATCGGCAACGTGTTAAATGAGATCAAAGGCATTGCTGAACAGACTAATCTGCTAGCCTTAAATGCGGCCATTGAAGCCGCCCGCGCCGGTGAACAGGGCCGGGGCTTTGCGGTGGTTGCCGATGAAGTACGTACGCTTGCCAGCCGCACCCAGCAATCGACCCTGGAAATTCAGAGCATGATCGAAAAACTTCAAACCGGCACAAAGGACTCCCTTGCGGTTATGAACAATGCACTTGAGCGAGGTCAATCCAGCGTCGAATCTGTTCATAAAACAGAGGCATCCCTAAGCAGTATTCAATCCGCTATCAGCACGATTAATGACATGAACGCGCATATTGCCACCGCCGCAGAAGAACAAACCCAGGTCGCTAATGAAATTAACCAGAACCTGATCAACATATCTTCCGTATCCCAGCAAACAACAAGTGATGCCAACGAAGCACATAGTGCCAGTGTTACGCTGTCTGACATGTCCATCCACTTGAGCGATAAAACACGCACCATGAGCAGTGGCTCAGGCGGCCTGGATCTTTCCGCTGCCAAAGCCGCACATCTAAACTGGAAAACCCGTCTGCGTGACTTCCTCGATGGTAAGGCTTCGCTAAGCATGGACGAGGCCGTGTCTCATCATGATTGTAAATTTGGTAAATGGTATTTCAGTGAAGGACTGGAAAAATACAACCACATACCGGCCATTATCGAAGTCGATGGCCCTCACGAAAAATTACATGAATTGATCCGCGTGATCATTGACTACAAAAATGCAGGACGCAACGATGAAGCCGAACAGGCCTATCAGCAGGTTGCGATTATCTCGCGTGATATTGTACGACTACTGGATCAGGCAGAAGCGGCGGCCTGACAGATCTCCGCGTAGGTATATGTAAGGCACGACAAGGTTCGTGCTTCACGTACCCACAATCTTAACCCCGTTGCGGATCAAATCCGGAAAAATCAATCCCCGATAATTGCGCCAGCCTGAGATCAAAAGTTGCAATATCCTCATGATTAAATTCATTTAAGCTCGAATGTCCACAAGCTCTTGCCATTACTTTCATCAGCTCAGTCGATGAATTTAAATAATTAGCCAGCCGCTGTCCGGCACTTTCAACCTTGAGTCGCTGCCGCAACTCCGGTTTTTGTGTGGCGATACCTGCCGGACAATTATTCGTATTACAAATTCTGGCAGCGATACAGCCTATCGCCTGCATCGCACTGTTTGCTATGGCAATCCCATCCGCGCCTAAGGCCATGGCTTTAACAAAGTCACTGGGAACGCGCAGCCCACCAGTCACAATCAGACTCACATCCCGACCGATACCTTTCTTATCGAGATAATGCCGTGCTCGTGCTAATGCAGGAATAGTAGGCACACTAATATGATCGCGGAACATTAATGGAGCAGCCCCCGTACCACCACCACGGCCATCAAGAATAATGTAATCCGCGCTCGCCTGTAAGGCAAATTCAATATCACGCTCGATATGATTGGCACTTAATTTAAAACCAACCGGAATGCCTCCGCTGACTTCACGCACATGATCGGCAAAGCGCTTATAATCTTCCGGGCTATTAAAATCACTAAAGGTAGCCGGTGAGATAGCAGGCTTACCCTCAGCAATTCCCCGCACTTTTGAAATTCTGCCCACATTTTTGGCCCCCGGAAGATGGCCACCGGTACCCGTCTTAGCTCCTTGCCCACCCTTAAAATGAAAGGCCTGAACTTTTTCTAACAAATCTTCCCTGTATCCAAATTTAGCACTGGCCAGCTCATAAAAGTAACGACTATTGGCTTCCTGTTCTTCAGGAAGCATCCCACCCTCTCCTGAACAAATGCCGGTGCCGGCCATTTCAGCGCCGTGCGCCATGGCCAGCTTTGCCTCTTCAGAGAGCGCGCCAAAACTCATATCAGAGACAAATAAAGGAATTTTTAAATGCAGGGGATTTTTGGCCTTCGGCCCAATCACTAACTCTGAATCCACTTCCACTTCATCTAGCAACGGCTTTCTGTGCAATTGCGCCACCATGATTTGAATATCATCCCAGTGCGGAAGCTGGTTTCGGGGAACCCCCATCGCTCCCATTGGCCCGTGATGACCGAAAACAGATAAACCTTCACGCGCCAGCTGATGAATAAACTCCACCGTGGGTTCTTCTTCTGTTGCCCGAACAGCTGGCTCGGGACTTTCATCCGCCGCAATCCCCAGCCCTTCTTTACCAACCTGCTCAGCTGAAAATTGCTTATGACTACCATCACAAAAAGGCGTGTTACGGCTATGTTTACAGGCGCACAAATAGGCTTCCTGCTCCTCTTCAGAAACAATTACCCTGGGTGTAAATGAGGTTCCGGCATGTGAACCATCACAAAAAGGCTGACTCTTTGATTTACCGCAGGTGCAAAAATGATATTCCTGTCCTTTGCTGAGATTAACTTTTACCGGTTTATTATCGGCGATAATCGGATTTTTCATGCTGACAGTATCCTTGTTGTCTGAAGAATAAAAACACCCTTCAACATATCACCCGCAGCTGTTCAAGCACAAGGAATTTTCACTCAATTCAGGGCGGGGTTTAAGCCGCCCTGACTAAAGCGCTTACTTAATGATCATGGCCGTGTTCTTCGCCTTCATCATGTGCATCCATTTTATTTTTATCCGATTTAAATCCCTTATGAAATTTCTGATGCACATAAGCCAGCACGTCCCAGCGTTGCGCTTCTGAAAGCGAGGATTTAAATGAGGGCATGGCTGAGTTCATTGATTTAAAGGGTTCTACCTGACCACCTTCACTCAAACGCCAGAATAAATAGGCATCACCATCACCTGTGGCCTTGTGAAAATGATTGGTCAAATCAGCCGGTGGATGTTGCAGGCTTTTAGCAACCGGGCCATTGCCGGTTCCCTTATTACCGTGACAGGAACTGCAATTGGTCGCATACAGTTTTGCTCCTCGTGCGGCCGCCGCCGAATCTCCCCAGAGCTTGCTTTTCATATTGCTATAACTTGTTGGTGGCTCAACCCATGTTGCATGGCGGTGAGAGCCACCCTGTTGCATTTTTGAATGATCCATTTTGCTGTGATCCATTTTTTCATGATCGTGATCGCCACTGCCTGAGGCATTCACAGAAAACGACAACAACAAAAACAAGGGGGCTAGAGACACATATTTATGTGTGCTAACCATATTGAGTAAATTTTTCATAATCCAAACTCCAAAATTTCAACTATATCGTTACTGCTTTCATCGAGCTTAACAAAATAGCCGCATCAAAAATAATAAATGAATACTAAATTAAAATTCAGTATTTAGTAAGGCGGGAAATCAGGGAAGGATCAAACGCGCAAGCGTTGAGTTGTAAGGTAAAGCGGTAAGCCGCTGGCGTTGAAATAAGTATATTGGGAACAGGACAGTCTGTGAGTTGACAATAATGACTGATAAAATAGATTATCCCCACTCAAGATAACCTCGGCATCGACCTGCGTTTTTTCTATCGTCGAGGTAAGTAATGCAAGCGGAAGTTGATTCGCTTCGATATTAATATCGGCACAGCAATCATGAACACGAGATTCGGAATGGGATAATTTTGCCGCTAGCGTTTCAGCATGATGATCAGGATAATTTTTATCGTAAGCGGTCGGGTGATGAGCATCATTGTTATGTTCAGTAGAACCCGCATTGCACTCTGGTGCTAGTAGCGTCAGCCATAACAGCAGCAGCCCAAGACCGATGAAAATCCAACTTTCTGAAAGTGTGCGAAAATGATTCATCTACAGTTTTTTATTTAAAAAGACAGGCTGGCATGAGTGTATTGTATTGGATATCGACCAACAACACTAGCCTGCCCCGGCGGAATCAATATCAGGCATATCAATATTTTCAATGATCGGACAACCATCTTCTGAATCGCGACAGAGATTCAATAATAATTGTAATTCATTACGCAACAATGACAGCTCTTCGAGCCGGGTTTCAACTTCGACCAGCTTACTAGAAGTCAGCTGGCGAATATCATCCCGCGCACTTTGCGGGGCCTGACGCATTTTTAATAGCTGGGCAATTTCCGCCAGGGTAAAATTCATTTTTTGTGCACGTTGAATAAAACGTAAATGAGAAATATCCTGATCACTGTATTGTCTTAAACCGGATGGACTACGCGCCACTGAGTTTAATAATTTGATTTTTTCATAATAACGTAAGGTATCCTGACTCAGCGACAGACGTTTACTCACTTCACTAATTTTATAATAACGATGAGACATACCTGTGCTTACATCCAGATTTCGACAAAGAGAAAATATTCATTAACGAGATAAAGACCACTCAGGATCAGAATGGTTCCTGCAATAGTTTCAAATACATTCTGACGCTTACGCAAGAAGCTCAAAGATTCCAGCCAGCCCATACTCCATGCTCCCAGGATAACGGGAACACTGCGTCCCAGCGCAAAGGCAAACAGCAACAGCGCACCAAAACCGGGAGAACCAATACTTGCACTGGCGGTGAGCAAAACCAGTAATGCCGGGGTACAAAACGGACAAACCGCCACGGAGAATGGAATCGCCAACAAAAAAGCACCGCCAATACTACTCACCTGCCAGGCACGTGCACTGATCCAGGGAAGACGAATAGAAATCCAGCCCGGCCAGATCAGTCCCATTAAAATTAACAAGGGCCCCAGTACCAACCCCCAATGCCGTCCCATAATTTCCTTTACCCACTCCCCACCCCAGGCCGCCGCCATACCCAGTACCACATGGGTGACCAACATGCCGATGACAAACGCCGCACCTAATATCAGCGCGCGTTTAGGTTCATGAGCCTTGGTCACATAGGCCAGCATAACGGGAATGGAAGCAAATGAGACCGGGTTAAAACTGAATAAGAATCCTACAAAAAAACTAAGCCCCAGCCCTGCCAGACTCGCCTGCTGTAAACCCAGTTTTAATTCAGTGCTACTAATCTCAATATTCTGCAATAATAAAACCAATGCTGAAAGATAAAGCAGGATAGCCGTGAGCACCGGCATTATTTTGGCCAGTTGCTCAAGCCGCTGCCGATCTTTTTCTTCTACTTTCCTACGACTGGCCAATAGCACCGGCATGGTAAACAACGACGAAAATAAAATCCCAGCTAAGAGTGCAAAAAAATAAGAGTCCAACTGAATGGAAAGCCCTACGATGATCAAAAAAAGTGGCAGGGTGCAAGCCGGTAGCGTTAATCCCAGACGTACCGACTCAGGAAGTGAATCTGCCCGAGGCAATACGCGATAAGCCTGTAAATGCGGCACCGGCAAATAGACAAAACGTGAAACAATATAAACACTCGCCATCACTGCCAGAATAATACTCGGCAAATAGTCAGGCCATACTGGGGGGCTGGATAACCACACCGCCACCAGCAATAAGGTAATAAGAAAACTACTGCGAATCAGCCAGAGCACGAAAACTGGAGACAGTTTTCCAGCATCCGGCTGTTGATAAACCCGCACAGAAAACAGGATATGAGTCGCAATCGTGCAAGGCTCATAAAAGGCGAGCAAACCCAGCAAGGCGGCGCTGATCAATAATAATTCACTCATGCGCCCGCCTCACGGATACGCTGCTCCAGCACTGACAATAATTTTCGTGCCGAAGGCAAGCCGGTAAAGATCAACTCGCCATCAATGGCAATTGCCGGCGTCGAAAGCACTCCCAGTTGCACCGCATAATCCAGCTCCTCGAGAATATTAACCTCACGCCAGACTAGCGTATGTTCGCCTTTTTCAATGGCTATCTTCTTCAATAATTCCCGCGCATGACCGCATTTACTGCAACCTGGAGAGGAAAATACTTCAACCTTAATACCCATATTAAAAACCCGCCTTAAATTAAATATTCAGCTCAGCCCTATCGGTACGATTTCAATCATTCCTACACTATCAAATACCACCTGCAGTACGATTGATTCGAACCTACAATGCATAATAGACTTTGGAGTCAACTCCAGGTCAAGCCTTTATTTAATTTATTTTCCGGCTTAAGCTTAGAACAATGAAATCACTTACTATCGGTCAACTGGCTCGGCTCGCCGAGGTAAATGTTGAAACCATCCGCTATTACCAACGCATCGGCCTGTTGGCAGAACCGCCAAAGCCGGCCAGTGGTTATCGCCACTACCGTGAAGACACGGCGGAAAAAATACAGTTCATCAAACGCGCCAAACGCATGGGCTTTAGCCTGCAGGAAATTGCCGAACTTATCGAGCTGGGTGAATCCGCCTGCACCCGTGTCCGTCTGCGTGCCGAGGCCAAGCGTGAACAGATCAACGCACAGATTCAGGAACTGGAAGATCTGCGTCAAAGTCTGGATCAACTCATTGAACAATGTCACAGCGAAGGCAAAGATCGCCCCTGCCCCATCGTGCAAAAACTCAGTCACCAGGCATAGCTGACGGGTCGAATAAATTCGACCCTACATAGTGGGTTTTAACCCACCACGCAAAAAACAATATTCCCCCTTGACTCCGTACCGCAGTACGGAGTGTATGCTGTGTTCCAAGGGATAGGGGTCAGGGAAGACACTTTAATCAGGAAACTGACATGGCTGAAATAAGCTCATCAAGTAATCAACGCTCATTAGTTGCTGCCATCGTTGCCAGTGTCGGCGCTTCATTATGCTGCGTGGGCCCGCTGGTCTTATTAACCCTGGGCATAGGTGGCTCCTGGATAAGCACCCTCACCGCACTTGAACCCATTCGTCCGATTTTTATTGGCATTACCTTTGTCTTTATTTACCTCGCTTTTCGCAAACTGTATTTACTTCCCCTTAGTTGTGATGTCGATAAACCCTGCGCCCGTCCTGAAACCCGACGTAATCAGCGTCTGCTGTTCTGGTTATTCAGCAGCCTCATTATTGCCTTGCTGGCCTTTCCTTATTACGCCGAATATTTAATTGACTAATACGGAGCCACACAATGTTAAATAAACATCTCTTTATTTTCATCGTCCTCATCGGCATCAGCAGCTCTTTTTTTCAAAACCTGCAGGCAGCTGAAAATAATGCCATACAAACGGTCACACTCGCCGTAAAAAATATGACCTGCCGGATGTGTCCGATCACAGTGCGCAAATCCCTTGGCAATATTGATGGTGTCATTGAGGCCCATGCTGACTTTGATACTAAAACGGCCACGGTTACATTTGACCGCAACAAAACCAATATTGAAGCCTTGATCGCAGCAACCACCAATGCCGGCTATCCCTCATCAATTAAGTAGTAAAGACAATGGATGTCCAAAATTATGAATATTTTACATCTACGCATCTCTGGCATGACCTGTGATTTTTGTGCCGCAAAAATTAAAAAAACACTAGAAGCATCACCTGGAATCAAAGCAGGGATTTTCTTCGACAACGGACTCGCTATACTCGAATCCAGTGACTCAATTAATGAGTCAGTGATAATGAAATCTATTCAGCAACTAAATAGCTGTTCCAAATATCAGTCCACTTTTGAAAAAACCGTTCGTCCTGAGCTTGTCGAAGGACAGGCAGATTAAGCACGCTATACACAGTATTTCCACGCTCATGGTTCAAAGGGGCTCTCCTGAGCGAAGTCGAAAGGGGGCTCACCACGAACGTGGAAACTCATAAGTGAGCAGGTATTTGGAACGCCTATTTAGGTTATAGTGATCGTGTTGTTGATCACAGGGGAGCACCAATGAACAAAAACAAACAACTTCATATTGCCATTATTGGCAGTGGTTCAGCGGCCTTTGCTGCGGCAACAAAAGCCGCTGAAAACGGTGCGCGTATTACTATCGTTGAAGTCGGAAATATTATAGGTGGCACCTGTGTTAACATAGGTTGTATACCATCAAAAATAATGATCCGCGCAGCCAGTATTGTGCATAGTCAATCACATCATGCTTTCAAGGGCATCAGTTTGAACAAACCCGACATTGATCGCACACAGATGTTAAAGCAACAGCAGGATCGTGTTAACGAACTTCGTCATGCAAAATACGAAAAAATCCTGGCACAAAATCCTAACATCCATCTCATTCATGGCTTTGCCCGTTTCAAAGATCAATACAGCTTAATTATCCGTGATAGCCAGGCTAAAGAAACTGAGCTTGAAGTTGACCGTATACTGATTACCACCGGAGCATCACCGGTAATACCCGAGATCCCGGGGCTGGCGGAAACACCTTTCTGGACTTCTACTGAGGCATTACAAACAGATATGCTTCCCGAGCACCTGGTAGTACTGGGTGGTTCAGTCACCGCGTTGGAAATGGCACAGGCATTTAATCACCTCGGTTGTAAGGTAACGCTTATTGCACGTAATACATTATTATCTAAAATGGATTACCGTATCCGCGAAGAAGTAAAATCTATTATCGAGGATGAGGGCATCCACCTTTTAACTCAAACCACAGCCGATAAAATCAGCCATGACGGCAATACATTTTCTCTGCACATCAATAAGCAAACCTTGCATGCCGATGCCTTACTTGTGGCCACGGGTCGCCATGCCAACACAAAACATCTGGAACTTGGTAAAGCCGGAATTAAAACAGACAAAACCGGCGCTATTAAAATTGACGGGTATATGCGTACCTCGGCAAACACCGTTTATGCCGCTGGTGACTGCACCACACAACCTCAGTTTGTCTATGTTGCTGCCGCCGCCGGAACACGCGCCGCTATCAATATGACCGGCGGAAATAGTGAGCTGGATCTCAGCATTCTTCCCCGTGTAATATTTACCTCACCTCAAATTACCTCCGTGGGTCTTAGCGAGCAACAGGCCAATCTCCACGGTATCAATAATACCAGCCGGACACTGAGCCTGGATAATATTCCACGCGCCCTGGCAAACTTTGACACCCGTGGCTTTATCAAACTGGTAGCGGATAGTAATAGTGGCCGTATTCTTGGTTGTCATGCAGTGGCAGAAAATGCCGGAGAAATAATCCAAAGTGCAGCACTGGCGATTCGCAATAATATGACCATCGAGGATTTAGCCAACCAACTGTTCCCCTATTTAACCATGGTCGAAGGATTGAAGCTCTGTGCCCAGGCTTTTAGCAAAGATGTCAGTCAGTTATCCTGTTGCGCGGGTTAATTGTTGGGCTTCGCGTTACTTAGCCCAACAACATCTAGCGAATACTCAAGCCCATTCTCGCCAGGCTTTGAGCACGGGAAAATAGAGCGCCATTTTAATTTTCCGCGATTCCATTTTCTGCAATACTGCGGCATAACGCTGTAGCTGATGGCGATAGCGTTGCTGTTCATTATCCAGAAAAGCCTCCCGCCCACCACCGGCATGCGCGCCGGTTTTGTAATCAATAATCCAGCGTATATCGTCTTTATCAACAAAGCTGCGATCAATCACCAGCCGCTTTACTTCACCCTCAATGCGAGTGCTCAAGGCCAGTTCGCATGCCGCCTGTTGATGAGCATTTGAAAGTATCCAGCGTCCGCGTTCATCACTCAATATATTTTCAATTGCCACCACCACCTGTTTAATTGCCGGACTCAGTGCCTCGCGGGCAACCCCGGCCTGCTCCAGCATGGACTCCGCCAGTGATGCCCAGCCTGTTTTGGGTAAGGGATAATGTTCCACGCCCTGCCCGGCTATCTGCTCTAATAAACGATGCACCACAATACCCACATGCCGGGCCGTCTCACCTGCCCAGTCGAATTCAAGCTCCAGTTCCAGTTCGGATTCTTGCGGTGATAAATCTTGCCCAGAGTTATCAATATTATTCAATGCTTTTTGTTCAATGCCTGGAGGTGGTTCAGGACACTGCCAGTCTGCGCTCAAACGCGAGCGTGGTTGACACCCCGCATTTACGTTTTCGCTTATCAGCGCAGCCTCCTCATCAATTGGGTATTGCGCCAACTGCTGCTCAAATATATTCCTCAATACCGGCCAGAGACAGGCCAGAAGCGCATTTCGCTCGGGCTGTTTTAAATTATTATCATTGTCTGTTTCTGCGTGAACAAATAAATGTAACTGGTTTTTTGCCCGTGTCACTGCCACGTAAAGCAGACGTGCATTTTCAATCTGTTGCTTCTCTGTTTCCAAAACCTGAATATATTTTGAAGTTTTATTAAATTCTTCCTCAGCCGATTTTATCGGGCCAAATAATAAATCAGTACCGCCATCCATTCCTGCTTGTTCCAGCCAGTAAAGCAGGCGCGCACTGTCTCCCCGAGGTGACTTGCCCAGTCCCGGAATGATCACCGTATCAAACTCCAATCCCTTGGCCTTATGAATAGTCATCAACTGCACGGCATTATGATCAACATCAACATCCGGTTTTGCGTAAAGTCTTTCCACCTGCAACTGTAACTCCGCGATCACATCTATTCCGGCACGTTCATCCAGCTCTTCCAGTAGATTAAAAAATTCATTGGCATCCGTTTGTGCCGAGCTATCAGACAAACAGGCTGGCCCGCCCAGGGCCAACCAGCTCTGTTCAACCCAATTGCGTAAGTTCGTGCGTGCGCGATTCTCAATGGCCTTCTTTAATATCGGCTGTACTCGCCGAAGACGCTGTTGTCCATCCTCAGATAATCTTGCAAGTCGAGTATCATCAGCCAGTAAATCAAACAGCGTTCTTACTGGTTCATCCGCGCATAACTGATGCAAATCCATCAAACTTAAGCCACAGAAGGGAGCACGCAATACCGCCAGCCAGCTAATACGATCGGCCATATGCCACAAGGCACGGGTAAGTGCAATAAGATCCTGAATCACCGGACGATTGACCAGGGCATCAATATCAACGGCGTGAAAATCAATCGCCGCTTCCCGTAAATTTTTTGTGATCGATAATAAATGACTGCGGTTGCGGACTAAAATCGCAATACTAGTCTCGTCATGCTCAGTCTGTAAATTGTGAATAATCTCCACCACCCGCGTTGCTTCCGCCTGATCATCTCGACCTATCGAGGTATGAACTTCAACGGCCTGTGTCGCGGTTTCCGGTTTTGCGGCTACCGAATCGGCATAACTCACCGCACCGGTTAAGGGATCATTTTCGCGTGGCAATATATGCGGGAAGTGCTGATTGGCCCAGTCGATGATATTTTTACAAGAACGAAAATTAACTTTGAGTTGTAAAAAGATCAGTTTTTTCTGCGCCAGCCCATGTTCACAGGTTTCCAGAAACAAACCAACTTCAGCCTCACGAAAACGATAGATCGATTGCATGGGATCACCCACCAGAAACAGGCTACGGCCATCATCAACTTCCCAACCAGCGATTAAATTTTTAATCAATTCATATTGATTAATGGAGGTATCCTGAAATTCATCCACCAGTAAATGCTGAATTTGATAGTCCAATTTTAAAGCCAGATCCGTGGGCGCATCCCCCTGACTCAAAGCCTGAGTGGCGCGTAATGAAATTTCGGTAAAATCAACTTCGCCTTTTTCCTGAAACACCAGCCGTAAATGTGCAACCGAATAAGGCAGTAATGCAAACAGTGCATTCAGCACCGCCCATTCCTGATCGCTATAATGGCTGGCGGGTAAGCCTGCTAACCCGGCCAGTGCTTCTCTAAAATACACATGCTCATCCAGCGAGCTTAAGAGTTCGCTTATGGCTTCTTTCTTTTCACCCAGCAGGGCTTTTTCATCTTTATTTTTACTGCTACTCGGTGCGGGAAACCCCTGGGCTTTAGTCATTCGCTTACGCCAACTACCCTCTTTAGTCTGCAATAAATCGGCAATGCCCTGCCATTGTTTCAGCGCATCAACATCGGCTTCAGGAATTTCCTCAATATCCTCACAGCTGGCAATCAGTGAACCATCTGCGCTGTGGCTTGCAGCAAAACGTAACAGGCTTAATAAAACTTCAATTTTATCTTTAGGAACTGATTGTTGCAGACGCAACAATGCGTCTTCGATAAGATGTTGCAGGGCCTGCTCAATATTATCCCGTTCAAGTTGCGGGTTGCCAGGATCAGCCACATGGCGCAACCATTGATCCCGCCGTGCGAGCATGTCAGCCAATAGCTCTCGTAAATTATCCAGGCGGTTATCCAGATGTCGCAGGAGTACGCTAATGTGTTCAGCCTGCCCGGCATTGCTTTCCAGTTGTGCCAGGGTTGTTTCCGCCGCCTGCAAATAGAGTTTTCGTCCCTCTTCGGTTACTGCCGGCACTGCACCAAAGCTGGAGAGCAGCGGCATCTGTGCCGCCAGTTTGCTGCAAAAAGAATCAAAGGTTTGAATGCGTAAGCGTCCTGGATTATCCAGCAAAGACCAGCCCTGGGTTTGATCCTGTTGCAATGCCTGCATGGCTAAACGCCAGGTCACTTTTTCATACTCGGCGACAGGCTCAATGCCTTCTTCTGCCTGCTGCAGGGCGTGAAGGATACGATCCTGCATTTCACCCGCCGCTTTGCGGGTAAAGGTGATCGCAATGATCGATTCCGGTCGTTCCACACAACTGAGTAATTTTAAATACCGTTGAGCTAATAATCCGGTCTTACCTGAACCGGCCGGGGCCTGCACAATAAATGACTGTGCAGGATCAAGCGCCTGTTCACGAACAACCTGATCAACGGGAACCTGATAAGAACTCATACCTGCACCCCATCCATATTTTCCTGCAAAATATTTTGTTCATGGATACGGCAAAGCGTATTCAACTCACAGTAACGACAGCTGTTGCCTTCTTTTAGTGGATCGACCTCGGCCTTGCCAGCTTTAAAATCAAGGGCAAGATTTTCCACCGTATTTTTCCAGTTATCCAATACGGCCGACCAGGACGACATTTCTCGCGTCTGTTTCATATCGGTATAGGCTTTTACTTTTGGAACACATTCACCGTCAGCGCTAATGCCTTTAAAGCCCAGCTCTTTTGCACTCAACTGCGCAAACACCAGCCCCTGTAGTTCTTCATCAAGAAGGTGGGCATATATTTGTGCATACAGAGGGAGCTGAGGTTCTTCCGGCCGCTCTCCAAACCATTGACTGGCCGTCACACTGCCCGTCTTATAATCGATCACCAGATAACCGCCCTCATCCAGTTTATCGACGCGATCCAGTTTTAATCGAATCGGTATGCCCTTGATCTGAGTTTCGATTAACCGCTCACTTTCATGCAGATGAAAAGGCGCTCGTTGTTTTTCAAGTTCCAGCCAGCGCATGACATAGCCTTGTAAACGGCTTGATTCCAGTTTTAAATATTCATGGCTAAACGACTGTGGCAAGGCTTGTTGCATTTCTTTGATCGCCATCCGGATCATATCTTCGACTAAGGTGATTAACTTATTTTCTGCTTCTATTTGTAGTAAACATGCCTGTGATTCCAGGGTATCCCAAACTAATTCCAGCACTCGATGCATCAGCGTTCCCCGTGACATGGCATCCAGACCAATATCAACCTGGGCGAAGGGACGTGCGCCTAAACGCAGTTCGGCAAAAGCATGAAACGGGCAGTTCGATTGCAGGCGAATAATACTGCTGCCACCGCGAACTTTTTCATGTTCAAGATCAATGGCCGGAGCCGCATCGTCGCTGAGCAATTCAAGTTGTTTATTTTTCTGAATCAAATCCTGCCAACTTTCACCCTGCCAGCACGATAGATCGGATTTTTCCAACCGAGGTAGATTTTTAAACAAGGTACTCGGACGCAGCGTTTCATTGCCGGTTTCACTCGCCGGATAACTGACGATCACCGTCGCAGCACTGGTTAATAAACGCTGGGTTAATTGACGCGCGACAATCAGTTCACGTGTGGCAGTGGCATGTGGCATTTCATGTTGACGTTGCAGGGCCAGTGAAATAAACGGGTTGGGACGCGCCGTTGCCGGCCAGACAGCATCACTCATGCCCATCAACCACAATGCATCAAACTGTAGACCACTGGCTTCATACAAACCCAACACCTGTACCGGTGCGGCGGCTGACTCGGCCTGAAAAGTTTGTTCACTGGCCTGTTGACGTAAATAAGCCAGGGCCTCCTGTGCCTTTATATTGTTACTAACGAGATCCAGACGGGCAAAAGCCGCCAGTAATTTCTGCCAGGCTTCCAGGGTTTGAAATTCCTCACTGGATAAACTGCGCCCGGAGGACCAGCCCGCAACAGCCAGATAACGGGAAAACTGCTCGGCCCAATGTCCCACATTATTTTTGGCCGGTAACGTATCAATGAACTGACTTAAGGCACGAAGTTGTTCAGCAAACAGGGGGCTGAACCAGGAAGAAGCTTCCTGGGTGGAAAAATAAATAAGCGTGTTCAAAGAAACGTCCGGCTCGCCGGTTTCCCGTAAACGTCGATCCAGCAGTGCGCGAGAACTGGATTCAAGTTCCCATCCACGAATAAAGGGAGAACATAATAGGGCGCTGGCGGTTGCCAGATCGATCCGCTTGTGCAAACAGGCCAGTAAATAAAAGGCTGTCTGTATCAGCGGATACTGCGATAAAGAACGTCCTAGTGATAGATTAAACAGCGGCGCAGATTCACAGGCTAATACGGAAGAGAGCTCACGTACTATCGCCGCACGGCGCTGTTCCAGATTTGGAACAATAACGGCAATGGAAATCTCAGGTTTTACATTTAACTGTTGTCGTAACCAGCCTGCCATCTGTAAAATTTCATCTCGCTCATCAACACATTTGAACAATCCACTTTCGGTTGACGGGGCTTCGGGTAATTGCCAGAAAATTTCCGTACCTAATTCTTTTAATACAGAAAATAAAGCTTGTTGTTGCGGTGTAAGTTCATCAAAACCGGCAAGCATAATTGTCTTATCGACAAAAGGATTATTCTGCCGCAATGCCACGCTAAGTTGATTAGAAACTTGTGCCGGGGAGATCCAGCCTTTATCCTGACAAGTTGCACGAAAGCTTGTACACCAATTAAGAAAGGCCTGAGCATCTTCATTTAAGTCATGCGTATCCGCCGCCTCTTCAAGCCGCCAGTCATGTAACAACTGCCAGGCCTGCTGCACCTGTCGGGCAGTTGCATGAGGACGTAAGAGTGCTTCACCCTCGGGACTGTTGCGGATAATCGTTTCCCACAACAAGATTTCCTGCTGCGGGTTGAGGATAATGCCTGTTTTAATCTGCCCGTTAATCAGCAGGGTTTCCCGCACCTGCAGCATCCAGTCTTTCAGCGGTATGACTTCGGGGGTCAACCAGACCACCTGTTTCTGAGCGGCGGCATGCTCGGCATGAGCCTGGCCGAGAAAACGGCAAAGCCGGAGATTACCCGTTAGCAGAATTGCCCCCTGTTCGAGGCGGGAGAAAAGTTCGCTGCGTGTAATGAGCTGTGGTTTAAGCACCTGAGTTAGATCTCTTGCATAAAGAGCTGCAGTATATACCTTGAACCCTATGGCTTCGACTTAACCTCGTTCCCATGCTCTGCGTGGGAATACATACGGTGGTGACAGGGTAATGCGAGACAGGGATTCCAACGAAGACCGTGGGAACCAGAAAATTATACCCTGTAGGTTCGATTTCAATCGAACGAGAGCCGAGTGACGCTATTTGAGTAACGTCGAATCAGTACGGTTCGACTGAAGTCGAACCTACATGCTCAGCTGAAACCGTACAACCAAACCTGATATGTATTAACTTGCATCTAATTGTTTCAGAAGGCTTTTTTTCTGGAACAATTAGTGACTAATACCTCAGACATTATGTATTAACTTGCCAACAAAACAATCATATAGGACAGGCTTGTTGGCAAGTTAATACATGAGGTCTATATTTCCGACCAATACTTCGTTTTAATCCCCGTACCCAGATCAGCTTCAATCAAACGCTGTCTCACCTCTAGCAGTTTTTCAATCAAGGCCGGTTCCGCCTTCTCATACGCTTCGGCATCAGGAACACGCTTGACCACCACACCCAACAATTCGGTAATGGCGTTACCAATGGAATTCTGACTAATGGTAACGATTAGCTTGCCTTCATCATTGCGATAAATGAGTTGCTTGAAAGCCGGTTGCCAGCGAATCGAGTTGGCGTATTTGGCATCGGTGATACAGATATCCCGAACCTTCTTCGCGGTCTTGAGGAAATCATTATTGAACAATAAGGTATGTTCAATCTGTTCAGGGAAATAGGCATCTTTTGGTATCGGGGCATTGCGGGTCGAAACCTGGGAGAAAAAGGTACGATAAAAATCAATAAAACCTTTAAGTATTTCATCATATTCACGCCAGAAACAGATATTTTTCAAGGTCTCTACGCCTCCCGGAATTTCCCAACTGGGCAGGCCCTGCGGATAGCCGGTCAGATTAAACGTCGAGGCTTCGCTGCTGGCTGATTTCAAAATATGCAGATCCAGCGAATCAAAGAACTGGCGATAGACATCATGCATATAGGATTCAAACAGACTGTTCTGACCCCCATCGGTAAGATTTGGATTACTGGGATCGGTCAGCTCGGCATTGGCCAGTTGTTTTTTGTCAAACACAATAAAATGATTATGCAACATGCGAATACTGGGCACGCCGGGCGAGGTCAGCGACCAGGTGGCATCCAGACTCGCTTCGCCCGCCAGAACCAGAGCCTTATCGGGATCGGGGAATTTTTCCAGCATGTACTCGATTATGATCTGGTTCATGCGATTCCAGACATGTTTCACATCGTCCGGCACCTGGGTACGACGCACCGGCCGACCGAGTGGGTTCAATACACACTTCGAGGTGTTATATATAATCGAGGTATCAAACACATTGCTGTGCCCGAGCGCCTTGCGATACATGAGTAGGTTTTCCGGATTCGATAACAGACCGTTATTATGTTCCAGATCATTCAGGTTTTCAGTGCTGTTAAAGAACTCATTGGGCTTCATACCTTCAGGCACATCCAGTGGAATGGGGCGAAAGGGGGTAACGATTTCTCTTGGTCCGGACTTCATGACATTCCTCTGGATTTCTTATCGACTCATTAAACCTTGCAATCACAAGGACATAGACAGAGTTTCATCATAGTCTACGGATAAGAATAAGCATACCCTGATATTCCCAGAGCTTAGTAATACCAGCGAAAATTCAGTTAATGAAGATTATCGAACTGCACCGCTACCTGGTTGTTGTATTCCTCATCAAACACCAGCTCGATATTGAATCCACCTTCGGCTTCCAACATTTTTACCTGCTTCAGCTCCGGCAGACGGGTGGCCAACCAGGAAGTCAGTGCCACCGCCATCGACCCATTATTGTTTTTAAGGGCATGGGCCAGATTTTGTGCAACAAACTGTGCACACTGGCTGGTGTCCGGAGTGGTAATAGCCTTGTCTCCCAGCGTAATCCCCGCCGCCATTTTAGTATCCATGCTTTCAAGATATTGCGCTTGATCCTTCGCCAACGCACGATCCCGGTCGTATTCCAGTTGCGCAATCCCATCGAGTAGTACCGCCATTATGTTACTCATACCATCGTCTACCTCATTCTACATGTTGAAAAAAAACACTACCTGAAACAAATAACCAGGCCATTCTATAGATTTTAACAAACAAAGCATCCCAACTCCCAGTGACTCGATCAACGCTCTAATTAGAGGCAAATCACGTTACCTACAGAATGCAGAATAATACCTGTTCATTATTCCAGCGTAGGCCTGGCCGGAATTTAGTCGCGATACAAATATGGATTCCGGCTAAAATCAGACCACAATGACAGCGATAGGGAGGCATGACTCGTTATCTTCTATTAATGTCACATAATCAATCGAGCCCGAGCCTGACTTCATTGACCATTGGGCTTCGCTTAACCCAACCTACATTTCAATAAACTCCAGTGCATTACCATCAGGATCTCGGCAAAACAGGGCGCGGCGACTGGAGCGACTAAGCGTATAATTTATCCCCTGTTGCGCCAGCATCATCACGAGTTCATCAACCGAATCAACCGCAAACGCCGTATGCCGATCACGGCCACCGTGTTGCGGACGACCATCAACGGGATCAGGGTTGGCTAATTCCAGCAGGTGTATTTGCTGGCTACCCAGATTTAGCCAGGCACCGGGGTAGCCTAAATCCGGACGCGCAGGGTCGCACTCTAAGCCAAGCACACCCTGATAAAATTTCAGAGCAATGGATGTATCATTAACAATTACACTGCTATGTAATATCGATTCTATTTTAAACATATCTGATTACCGGGCTATCTCCACAAAATTTATTACCTGTCGATACGACATCAGTCGTACAAGATCGAAGCCGCCCAAACACCCTCGCTCGTACCTATTTGATTGAAATCGAATCTACAGGGATCATATCTGGATGATTATTCAGCCTGTTTTTTGGCTGACAAAAAAGCGGCCAACATGACCAGAGCCCCGCCGAACCATTCCTGCACACTAATCACCTCATTGGTGAGTAATTGTGAAGACACGGCACCGACAATAATTTCAAATAATAAAATAATAGCAGAGCGATGCAGCGGCATGTGCGTCACCCCGTAAACCACCGTCAGAGTCATAATAGTAATACCGAACAAACCAATTAACAGTGCGGCCAGCATCGTTAACCCCGCTGCTTCGCCCAGAGTCGGCGTAAAAATAAATAACAGAACCAGTACAATCAGTAGCACCCCTAACCAGCCGGTGCTGGTGCGAGTTTGTATAGAAATATGATGAGCTTTGCGTACAAAAGCATTGCTGATAGCAAAGCTAAATCCGGACGATAATGCCAACCAGTCTGCCGTACTCTCAGGAAAAGGCAGGCCCATCTCAACATGCCAGAGCATAATAATCGCACCGACCATGGCCACCGCAAGAACCAACAGGCTGGAACGGTGAATGTGTTCACCCAGGAACCACCAGCCAATCAAGGTGGCCCAGAATGGCGAGAGATAAAACAGCAAAAGCACGCGGACAATATTGCCGTCCAGCACCGCCAGTACGAATGAAACATTACACCAGCCGCTGGCCAGCGCCAGTCCCAGCAACAACCAGGGAGCTTGTCTGAATTCATGATAACGACCATGCAATAAATACAGCAACACCGGCAGCGTGCCCAAATAAATAAATAAAGTTGACCACAGGCCGGACAGTCCTGCTTCTTCTAGCAGGCGCAGGGGATACCAGATCAAGCCCCATAAGCTTGCCGACAATAACAGACTGAAGGTGGGTAACAGGGTGAACGAATTGGCGGGCTTTGAGCTTTGCTTTATACTTTGCATCTTTATGCTTATCTCTATCTTATTCTTTGCTTAATCAATACCGGACGCGCTGAACTCTACCATGAATCCCGATCTCGACAAGCTGCAACCCTACCCGTTTGAAAAACTGGCAAATCTTAAGGCCGGAATCACACCGCCTGCAGATTTGCCTCATATCGCGCTGTCGATTGGTGAACCCCGGCACGCGGCCCCGGGCTTTGTGGCGGACATACTGGCGCAGTCGGTGGATAAACTTTCGAATTATCCGCTTACCCAGGGTCAGCCTGCGTTGCGTCAGGCTATCGCTAACTGGTTACAGGCACGTTTCAAACTCCCATTGAACAGCCTTGATCCGCACCACCAGATTTTACCCGTCAACGGCACACGCGAGGCTCTGTTTGCCTTTGCCCAGACCATCGTCGATCGCAGCCAACCCGAACCACTGGTGCTAATGCCCAATCCCTTCTACCAGATTTACGAAGGTGCCGCACTACTAGCCGGAGCACAGCCTTACTTTCTCAATACCGTCGAAAGCCGGGGCTTTATTCCCGACTACGATGCCATCGATGAGGCTATCTGGTCACGCTGTCAGTTATTATATCTGTGCTCCCCCGGAAACCCCACCGGTGCGGTCACCGACATCCCGACGCTGCAAAAACTCATCGCCCTGGCCGAGCAACACGATTTTATTATCGCCGCCGATGAATGTTATTCCGAGCTGTATTTTGATGAACAGACGCCCCCACCCGGCCTGTTGCAGGCCGCACATGAAGCCGGCAATACAGACTTCAAACGTTGCCTGGTCTTTCACAGCCTCTCCAAGCGCTCCAATCTACCCGGCCTGCGCTCAGGTTTTGTGGCGGGTGATGCCAATATTATCGATGGTTTTTTCAAGTACCGCACCTACCACGGCTGCGCCATGCCCCTGACTCATCAACTTATCAGCACCTCGGTCTGGGCCGATGAAGTCCATGTGCAAAAAAACCGCCAGCTCTATCGGGAAAAATTTGCAGCGGTGCTAGATATTCTCAAACCCGTCATCACCATTAAACAGCCAGATGCCTCATTTTATCTCTGGCTGCAAACCCCTATAGATGATATGGGATTTGCTCGTGGCCTGTTTGCCCAGCAAAATGTCACCGTGCTCCCCGGTACCTACCTTTCGCGATCTAATTCCGAGGGCAATCCGGGTGCGGGACGCATTCGCATGGCCTTAGTCGCGGAAACGAATGAGTGTATTAGCGCGGCGAACCGGATTCGCCGTTATATTAAATCGCTCTAGTAAACAGATACGACTGAAGTCGTACCTACAAATTTTCGCAATAAGCGACAGGAATTAAGCCCTAAAGAAAAATAGGCGACCCCACCGTCAGAGCACTGCATAAATTCTCCCACCGATATATAATGCCCGCCACATTAACAAAGCATTACTTTTAAGAAGCCTGAGCCTGTCATTTATCTATCGGGCCGGATTACCGGAGCAAGTCATGAGCGATATTAAAGAAATCATCGAAAGCGCATTTGAAAGCCGCGCGGACATCACCCCACGCAGCGTCGACACCATCGTTAAAGAAGCCGTTAATGATGCCATTAACCAGCTCGACAAGGGCAAACTCCGGGTGGCTGAAAAACAAGATGGCAGCTGGATGGTCAACGAGTGGCTGAAAAAAGCCGTTCTACTGTCATTTCGCATTAATGACAATGAATTTATGAAGGGTGGCTTTACCAATTATTATGACAAAGTCCCGGCCAAGTACGGCGATTATAATTCACGTGAATTCCGCAACGAAGGCGTGCGTATTGTGCCCCCGGCCACCGTCCGTCAGGGAGCCTTCATTGCCTCAGGCACGGTGCTCATGCCCTCCTATGTCAACATCGGCGCCTATGTTGATTCCGGCACCATGGTGGATACCTGGGCCACGGTCGGCTCCTGTGCCCAAATTGGTAAAAACGTGCATCTCTCCGGCGGTGTCGGCATCGGCGGCGTACTTGAACCGCTGCAGGCCGCACCCACCATTATTGAAGATAACTGCTTCATCGGTGCCCGCTCCGAAGTAGTCGAAGGCGTTATCGTCGAAGAGGGGTCGGTTATTTCCATGGGTGTTTACATCGGCCAGAGTACCCGCATCTATAACCGCATGACCGATGAAGTCAGCTATGGTCGCATTCCGGCCGGCTCGGTGGTGGTCTCCGGCAACCTGCCTTCAAAAGATGGCAAGTACAGTCTGTATTGTGCGGTCATCGTCAAACAGGTGGATGCCAAAACCCTGAGCAAAGTCGGTATTAACGAGCTGCTGCGCGACATCTAAATATATTTTATATATAAACGCCGAGACGTAATCTTCACTAATTCGCTGATTCCCACGATCACGTGGGAACGAGGATATTTAAACTTTGCGCCTCGGCATTAAAAGCCATCACCATAACTGAAAAAACAGCATGACCACCCTCTACGGAATAAAAAATTGCGATACCATTCGCAAGGCACGCAAGTGGCTTGAAGCAAACGAGATAAAATATCACTTCCACGATGTTAGAAACGATAAATTAAATGCAGCGCAGTTAAAACACTGGATTGAAACCATTGGCTGGGAAACCCTGCTCAACAAACGCGGCATGAGCTGGCGCAAGCTAGAAGATAAAGAGAAAATGAATCTTGATGCGAGCAAAGCCCTGCGCCTGATGCTGGCACAACCGGCGATGATTAAACGTCCGCTACTTGAGTTTAATGATGAATTATTTTGCGGCTTCAGTGAGGCCCATTACCAACAATTATTTCAATGCTGAGAAACCATGTCTGATACCGATACCATAAAACTGGCAACAGATCTTATCCAGCGACCATCAGTCACGCCGAATGATGAAGGCTGTCAGTTATTACTGGCCGAACGCCTGCAGGCCATGGGTTTTGACATCGAACATCTGCGCGTTGCGGAAGTCGATAATCTCTGGGCGCGACGCGGGAACAATGGGCCCGTATTTTGCTTTGCCGGACATACCGATGTGGTGCCCACCGGCCCGGAAGACGAATGGCAATTTCCGCCCTTCTCCGCACAACAACATGAAGGACAATTATACGGGCGCGGCAGTGCCGACATGAAAGGCTCGGTGGCCGCCTTTGTCACCGCCTGTGAACGTTTCATTGCCCGTTACCCTGAGCACCGTGGCTCCATTGCTTTTTTAATCACCAGCGACGAAGAAGGGCCCGCCAAAAATGGCACCGTCAAAGTCATTGAAACCCTGGAAAATCGTGACGAAAAAATTGACTGGTGTTTAGTTGGGGAACCCTCCAGTACCAATAAACTGGCCGATGTGATTAAAAATGGTCGCCGGGGCTCTCTCGGTGCAAGATTAAGCGTGCAGGGTATTCAAGGTCATGTGGCCTACCCGCATCTGGCTCGCAATCCAATACACAGTTTTGCGGCAGCCATGCTACAACTGACAAATGAAACGTGGGATCAGGGTAATGATCATTTTCCCGCCACCACTTTTCAAATTAGCAACATCAACGCCGGTACCGGTGCCACCAATGTTATTCCCGGCAAACTTGACGTTCAGTTTAATCTACGCTTTTCAACTGAATTGAATGAAGCCGTCATTCGCCAGCGGGTAGAAACCATTCTTAACCAGCATGGGCTAGAGTATGACATTGACTGGCAACTTTCCGGTAATCCATTTCTCACCGCCGAAGGAGAACTGGTCGATGCCATTCGTCACGCGGTAAAAACAGTCTGTGCTTACGAAACAGAATTGTCCACGGCAGGCGGCACCTCTGATGGTCGTTTCATTGCGCCCACCGGCGCACAGGTGGTAGAGCTTGGCCCCCTCAACGCCACCATTCATCAACTCAACGAGCATGTCAGCATTGCCGATCTCAACCAGCTCTCGGATATTTATGAATCCACTCTTGAATATTTACTCAATACTTAAGCGGCACGACAATGTTAACGCAAGATGAAAAAAAATGGTTTCCAAAGTCATTCGACGCAACAAACTATTTTTAATCTTATCTGCTGCCAGCGTCATTGTAGCACTAAGTTTAACCGTACTTTATTCATGGCAAGCCTATACCCGACCTGACTTTGATATCGGTATTCACTTCATTGTCGTTATTCTCATTCTCCTCAACGCACGGCAAAATTTACGCCAATACAAGTATGCGAAAATATTCCTGTGCGTATTTAAAAATAACAGTATGACGCTGGACAACGTCTGAAGCAGCCCGGAACAAATCCCTCTTCATCAGCACCAACTGATATTGTTCACAATGCCTCCACTATTGACCCTTATCAATACTCCTGAAAATTCTTAAGCTACACTGACCAGCTTATAAACCCGCTATTCACCGAACATTATGCGTCAATTGTGCCCAGGTTGAGCCTGTACTTTCATGTAATAAACAAGCAACGAGGTAAAGTATGAATTCAATAGAACCCGGAACCATCAATCAAGTTAGTCCCTTTGACCCTGGCAATGAATCGGCTTACCAACAATGGCGGGATCAGAAACTCAGTGGCTACCCTGAAGATATTGGTGGACTGGTGGTTGAGGTTAATGATCCTCGCAACCTCACCCAGGCCGAGTTTGATGCCTTGTTGCAACGTGCGCGTAAAACAAATATGGCGCTCTATGCCAGCAAAACAGGGAGTGATCCCAGCCCTCAGATTCCTTTAACTATCGCCCAGCACTTTGGTCTGCGCGCGATAAACAAAAACTGGCTGGCCGATGATTCAGGCCTGACTTCCCTGACTGTGCGCAACGATGGCGTGCGTAAAAATTACATCCCCTATACCAATCGTGCGATCAACTGGCACACCGATGGTTATTACAATATTGCCAGCGAACAAATTCAGGCTTTAAATCTGCATGTGGTTCAACGTGCCGCCAATGGGGGTGAAAATGCGCTGATGGATCATGAAGTCGCCTATATTCTTTTACGCGATAAAAACCCTGATTACATCCGTGCCCTGATGACAAACAATACCCTGACCATTCCACCTCGCATCGAAGACGGCAAGATTGCCCGGCAAGAAGAACCGGGGCCGGTATTCAGCATTACCGCTGAAGGCAATCTACACATGCGCTATACCATCCGAGTCAATAACGTGATTTGGGCGGATGATGCGGTGACGACCGAAGCCCTGGAATACCTGAAAGAAATTCTTACCGGAGACTCAAAATATATTTATCGTGGCCTGCTCGAACCGGGCATGGGCTTGATCAGTAACAACGTACTCCACGATCGCGCTGCTTTTACTGATGATGATGAACACAAGCGTCATTATTATCGCGCCCGTTATTTTGAACGCCTCGCCGGTACAGGCATGGTTGAAGGGGTATAACCGATTTCTATTATAGATACGGCTACAGTCGTACAAGTTCGAAGTCGCCCCAGGCGTTTCTCTCACCCCGTTCGATTGAAATCGAACCTACAATTATAGACGCCCGTCCATTCGCGGATAGAATATGCATTAGCGGTAGGTCGGTGCTAAGCGAAAGCGAAGCCCAACAGACACCATCATCCAACAGGCTTCATTTTTTGCTTCGGTTTTTGCGCCACATTGTCGCGCAAATAAACCGGTTGAGCCTGCTCGGCACTGAGCAGATTTTTTTCAAGCCAGTCAAAGCGCGCCAGTTCCAATAACGATGTGGCACGAGGATAATCCTCACGTTCAGCACTCAAACAATGCACGCCATTAAGCACCGATAAATCTTCCGGATAAGTTTGGCAACCACTCCCGAACGCCAACCATTCACCCGGTGGCAGTTTTATTGTTGCAACCGTACTCACAGCTTCGCTACCTTGTAGACACATGCGACCATTATTAAATTGATAATGTCCCCAGTAGACCTCACCCATTCGTGCATCAATCACCGCAAGCACCTGCTCGCTTCCCTGCTCCAAATAGGCCGCCTGAGCCAATGCCGCTAAACTGGAAATTGATATCACCGGTAACTCCGTTGCAAAAGCCAGTCCCTGCACCACACTCACACAAATACGCACGCCGGTAAACGAGCCAGGCCCGCGATCCATAACAATGGCATCGAGTTGAGATAATTTTAAATCGGCCTGCCCAAGCAACTCATCTATCATGGGTAAAATTCGCTGACTATGGCCACGCGGTGTGATCTCATACTGCTCAGTTATTTTATTGTTAGATAACAGCGCTGCCGAGCAGCCTTCGGTAACCGTATCAATGGCGAGTAGTTTCATTTTATTTAGCCCAACATATATTTTCAGGGTACTGCCGTTCTCTTTTCTACATATTCAAAAAAACGGGCAATATCGGCAACATCCCGGGTACGTGCCATTTTTGGCAGGCTTTCAAGAAAGATCCTGCCATAGGGTTTGTCTAATAAACGGGGATCACAAATCATTAAAATACCATGATCATTCACATCTCGAATTAGTCGCCCGACACCCTGTTTTAAGGTGATCGCGGCATTGGGCAGTTGAAAATCCATAAACGGATTCTTTCCCTGTTTACGCATGGCTTCTATACGACCTTGTAAAACGGGATCGCCCGGCGAGGCAAAGGGAAGTTTGTCGATAATAACGCAGGACAATGCATCACCGCGCACATCGACACCTTCCCAGAAACTGCTGGTTCCCAGCAGTACAGCATTGCCCTGTTGACGAAATTTTTCCAGCAAAATATCACGCGGTTCATCACCCTGAATGAGCAAGGGGAAGTCGATAGTGTTTTCAAGTAACTCAGCGGCTTCACGTAGCGCCCGATGACTGGTAAACAGTAAAAAAGTACGCCCCCCACAGCTTTCAATTACCGGCCGGGCAGAGTCAATCACGGCGCGGGTGTAATCACGATCATTGGGCAGGGGTAAATCACGCGGCACATAAAATAATGACTGGTGATAATAGTCAAACGGACTGGCCCATTGTGCGGTCTGTGCATCCACCAGACCTAACTGTTGTTGAAACAGATCAAAATGATCGCCCACCGCCAATGTTGCCGAGGTAAAAACCCAGGCCGCATTGATGTCATTTAATCGCGACTGAAAACTATCGGCAATACTCAATGGCGTGAGATTTATTGAAAACGATCGTTTGTGAATTTCATACCAGTGGATCTGATCTTCTGACGCGCTACCGGTTAAACGATGAAACAGATCATTCAGTTCAGCGGCACGACGTAAACAGTTATCTAACCCCTTGCTACGCACCGCAAGCGGCTTGAGTGTGGATTGAAGATTTTCCAACGTGGCGATGACTTTGTCGATCGTCTTTGGTAACGCTTTATTATTATCTTCATCACGCCAACCCCCGCGACCACTTTTTAACTCAAACGCAAGACGCATGTCCTGCACCGCCGTTTGCAGAGCATCGGTGATCGCTGAGAAGTCGCGTCCTTCATTAATCTCGGTAATATATTCAGCTTCGGCATCACGCGCCAGCTCCATTAACTGCTGGCTGCTCATGGAGGTGCCAAAGAAACCGGAGGCCACATCGGGTAACTGATGGGCCTCATCAATAATAAAGGCATTGGCCGCCGGTAATAATTCACCAAAGCCACCTTCTCGCAGGGCCATATCGGCCAGTAATAAATGATGATTCACCACCACCACATCAGCCGCCTGTGCCAGCCGTCGCGCTTCCATCAAATGGCATTTATCATAAAAACCACATTCGACACCCAGACAATTATCCGAGCCTGAGGTGACTCTTGGCCAGACTGGATCGGCTTCTGATAGCGCAGATAATTCGGCAATATCACCGTTTTTGGTCTGCCTTGACCAGCTGCGAACCAGTTGAATACTTTTACTCATTTCCCGATTGCTATAACGGCCTTCTTCCGCCACTTCGAGCCGATGCAAACATAGGTAATTATTGCGACCTTTCAACAAGGCAACGCTGACGGGAACTTCCAGCGCCTTGCGCACCACGGGTAAATCCCGATGAAAGAGCTGATCCTGAAGGTTTTTAGTGCCGGTAGAAATAATGACTTTCTGCCCACAGAGCAGCGCGGGAACGAGATAGGCAAAAGTTTTACCGGTGCCGGTGCCAGCTTCGGCAATAAGGATTGAATTTTGCTCCAGCGTCTGCGCCACCGCATCCGCCATTTCCTGTTGTTCGCTGCGCGGAGCAAAACCCGCAACATGTTTTGCTAACAGGCCATCGAGGCCTAAAATTTCACTCGGTGTATTCATGTGGTTTGTGGTTTAGTCTAAACACGTGGGCACAAACACCGTGCCCACCCTACAAAGTTACTGATTAACATTGTTCGCCCAAGGACGATTCTCGCGCCCAAACCCGCTCAGCAATTTTGCGAAAACGCGCCACTGACATAGCTCCCCGTTTACTGCGTGTGGACTCTTCAAAAGCCTCTTCAACCACATCTCGCGCTGCCCGATAAATTTCAGTGGTCTGAAATTCCTCATCCATTAACACCAGCACCACGGCATCCCAGTCCTGTTCCAGTTTTAACTGGCCGATACGCTGACCGGATCGGGACTCTACAAACATTGTCCGGCCTTTGATCTGAATTTTTTTGCCGTCTTTATCGTAGGCATCAAAACCGCCGCTATTATCCTCATCGACTTCCAACGCTAATAAGCGGCAGGCATCATGACGGGCAATCTCAGCACTGATACCCAGTGACTTGCCCGTGGTACGCCGGTATTCGGCGGCAATGCGCCGGGCTTCGCTCATTAATTTATCTACCGCATAAAGGGTCAAGGGGATACCTGTTTTTGACTCGAATAATGGAACAGAATTATAAGGTAATTCGGGCAAAGACTCTAATTAGCATGAATCAGGGATAGCCGGAAGCAAACGTCGACTGGATTGAGCCATGTTCTTTATGACAAAACCCAATAGCAGAATATAACCCCGTTGGGCTTTGCTTTGCTCAACCCAACCTACATTTTTTACTGCAACCAACGAGATTACATGTAGATTGGGCTAAACCATGTTCTTTAGGTGAAGCCCAATAGCAAAATGCAAGTCTGTCAGGCTTTGCTTTGCTCTGCCCAGGCGACTCTTAATATTTTCAATCGTTATCCTTCGCCAGTGCATCGGCACGAGCCTGCGCTTCTTTCGCCGCCTTCATATTGCCCTGCTGGAATTGCGCGTGAGCGATGATGCGCCAGTTATTTGCCTGCAACAGCAAATCATCATGTTCAAAACTGTTTGAGCGAGCCGCCAGTCCGGCCGCCTGTTCCATTCGTCCCTGTTCCAGCCGCAGTCTAGCCATAAAGTGCCAAAGCGAGGCATTGCGTGGTTCGATCCGCAGTGCCCGTTCCAGCTGCACTTCCGCCACTTCAAGCTCACCCTCTCTGGCCGCTGTTCGTGCTTTCTGCAATAAACTCAACACCGCAGGACTACTTGAATCGGAAGGCCGGATCTGGATAAGGCTGCTGTCCTCTTCAATTTCTGGCGCGGGTTGTTTTACTTCGAGACTACAGGCGGCAAGCCATAATACGGGAAGGATAAATAAAAAACGGAGATATTTCTGCATACAGTCATCCTGATTAACACCGGTGCAAGGGTCGCTAAAAATCATCGTCCATCATACCACCATCAAGGCAGGCGGCCTGCTCCACCGACCGATTTCCCGGACGAAATGGCAAGTAGGCAACCGCTTCGCAATCTTCATCACTCAGACGACCATCACGCAAATCAACCCATTCATATTTTAAGGAGGGCAATTCAAATAAGGGCAAGGATTGAGTATCGAGCTGACTCATAAATCCAGCCCAGAGTTTCAGTGCGCCGCCGGCACCACTGAGTCCCAATGACTGATTATCATCCAGTCCCAGCCAGACCACGGCCAAATGTGAGCCGGTGTAACCCGCAAACCAGCTATCGCGAAGATCATTCGTCGTACCCGTTTTACCGGCAACCTCCAGTCCCTCAGGCAGTAGTTTTTGCAAGGAACGCGCCGTTCCGCTATGACTGACAAGATTCAGGGCACGATTGATCATCTCGATGCTATCCGCATCAATGCGCTGTTTCACGGTCACCGGAAAGCGTTTCAAAGCACGACCATCCGCCGCCAGTACTTCACGCACCGTACGCAGGGGGCTGTTAAATCCGTTAGCCGCCAGCGTCTGGTACATCTCCGTGACCTCATAGGGGGTCAAGTTGACCGCTCCCAATAACATCGACGGATAAGCAGGAATCTCCTGCTCAACCCCAAGACGTTGCAAGGTGTCCGCAATGGCCTCAAACCCCAGTGACATGCCCAGTCGCACAGTGGCCTGATTATAGGAACGCGTCAGTGCGGTCACCAACGGCACTCGACCATGAGATTTACCATCATAATTTCGCGGACTCCAGTGGGTTCCATTCGGCCCTTTCAAGGTCAGCGGTGTGTCTTCAATTAACTGGGCAAGGCTATAATTTTTTTCCAGCGCGGTCAGATAGACCGCCGGTTTAATTAACGAACCCACCGGACGTGAAGCATCCAGCGCCCGGTTAAAGCCAGCATACTTTGGGTTTCGATCACCGAGCAGAGCCAGCACTTCACCGTTACTGGTATCCGTCAGCACAATAGCCGTTTGCAGCTTGCCACCCAGTCCTCGTTGCCGATCCAGCCGCGTTAACCATTGCTGCGCCGACTTCTCAACCTGAGCCTGAATGGCCGGATCTAATGTGGTGAAAATACGTAAGCCTTCGGCATTCAGATCCTCCTGCCGGTAGTCCTCTCGCAACTGCCGGCGCACCAGATCCATAAAGGCCGGATAAGCACCGGCAATACGATGGGGACGACGCACTACGCCCAGGGGCTTGTTAGCTGCCTGTGCTTCTTCTGCTGCAGATATGATCGCCTGCCCCGCCATGATGGAGAGCACCAGATTGCGGCGTTTGATTAAGCGTTGCGGATGTCGCCAGGCATCATAATAAGAAGGTCCCCGCACCAGCGCGATCAGCGTGGCAATCTCATGCAGGGCTAACGCTGTCAGCGGCCGATCAAAATAAAACGGGCTGGCCAGCCCGAAACCATGAATAGCACGCACCCCATCCTGCCCAAGATAAATTTCATTTAAATAAGCTTCAAGAATGTCATTTTTTTCATAATGCCATTCCAGCAAAATGGACATGTTGGCTTCATTGAATTTACGCCACAAAGAGCGCTGATTGCTCAGGAAGAAATTCTTAACCAGTTGCTGGGTCAGAGTACTGCCGCCCTGCACTATCTTTCCTGCGCGCAGATCAACCCAGAGCGCGCGCAGCAAAGCACGAGGATCCAGTCCATGATGCTGATAGAATGCACGATCCTCAAGGGCAATGAGTCCACGTTTTAATGTCTGCGGGACATCCGGCAAGCGTACCAGTTGCCGATCTTCATGATGTGAGGGATAGATACGCCCCACCACCGCCGGTTCCAGCCGGACAATATCCACCGGCTCACCCGTATCACGATCGGTGATCACCTCTACCCGACCATCTTCAATACGGATGCGCAGTTGCCGGGCAGTGTCAAAACTGTCCCAATACTGAAAGGCTCGACTAATCAGCTCAAAAGTACTGCCATGCAGGGAGAAGGTTCCCACTGATTTTGCCTCAAGCACCGGGCGATAGCCTGAGAGTTTAATTTCCCGCCGTAATTGCGCCACACTCAATTTTTTACCGGCGTACAATTCTAAAGGCCGTGCATACACCGTGGCCGGTAAAGCCCAGCGCTTGCCTTCAAATTGGCTGCGAATAATAAAATCCAGATAAATAAAATATCCCGTCAAAAGCAGGACAAACGACAACAGGATAAGGCCACGATAAGACTTGAAAATTGAAGTGAATTGTTTCGCTCTGACAGATTTTTTTCGGACCCGCCGGTTCACGGTTTTTTTACGGGGTAATTTTTTTGCCGCCGTTTTTTTTGAGGCAGATTGACGCTTTTTCTTTGCTGAAGTAGCGGTTTTGCGTGGGAGGGACTTAGGCATAAATTAAGACAGGCAGGAAATAGCAACTCTATTTTATTCAACACAAAGCTTATCAATGGATATTGTAGGCGAGGCTTTTACCCTTCGGGGAGCCATAGCAACAAAAAAAGAAGTTTACAGGATTTGAGCCGGGATTACCGGACGCGGATCAAAAGGGGAAAGTTCAGGCAATTAAATCTATCGGATCACGCGCTTCACTGCGTTGAGTATTTTGTTCAAGCTGCGCATCCTGCGCCTGTTGTTCACGATCGGCACGACGAGTGGTACGCGCAGCCTCCTGATCGGAATACGTATGTTGAACCCGTTCCCGCATGGCACGTACCTGCAAGCGTGGATCTGCCTTGCTCTCCTGTCGATCTTCAAGAGCAAAGAAGCGGGTTTCGCTATTCGGTAGCGCAGCTGGACCCTGATTTCGTTCCTGTTCAGCCTGTGCTACTTTGCGACTGGAAAATTCAGACTCCTGCTCATCATGACGATTATCGCTCTGACGGGAAGCCTGCACCGCGCGAGCCTCGCGGGTCTGGGCCGAGGCGGCTGAATTTGATTTAATTTCCATACTCTGATTTTAGACCAATCAGCAATTGATTGCCCGGTAATTGGTCAAACTTTCTACAATTTGTATTTAGTGAACTACCTTACAAAACAAATACAATGTATTGTTTTAGCTTTATTTTGTGGATTATCAGGTATAAAACGTATCATTGCTGTCCCCTTGCTTCCTCTGCCCAGTGAAAAGGGATCTCCATTGTAGGTTCAATTTTAATCAAACTGGGCGAGTAAAAAAGCTGAATAAACTCCGAACTTGTACAGCTGAAGCCGTACCGACAGGTTTTCGCAGCGAGCAGCGGGAACTAAACCTGTAACCATTAATGCTCCAATCTGGAAAATAGGTCTATGTTAAAACGAACAATACTGCACTACCCACTATTACTGGGCCTGCTACTAAGTTTAGGACTATCAGCTTGTGGCACTCTGCGTAGCCCAACAAGCACGGCAACTACGACAACAACAACAGAAAAGATGGCAATAATCGATGTCGCCCGCCAGCAACTGGGAACAGCCTATAAATATGGTGGCAGCTCACCCAGATCCGGCTTTGACTGCAGTGGTCTGGTACATTACAGCTATGGTCAGGCCGGACTAAGCATTCCACGTACTTCAAAAGAACAATATCGCAAGGCACGGCCAATTAGTCGTCGTCATTTGCAGGCGGGAGATCTGATATTTTTCCGTAACCGCTATGGCAGTTTTGTCTCCCATGTGGGCCTTTATCTCGGTAATGGCGAGTTTATCCACGCCCCATCCACGGGTAAAAAAGTGACCATTAGACGCCTCGACAGCCCCTACTGGAAAAAACACTTCTATGCAGCTGGACGATTTTACTAATGCTGGTAGGCGGATGATTCAATAAAAACACGAAACAGGTTTTCATCAAGTTTGCCTATTTTCACTTCAGACTCAATAATTTCAAGTGCCCGTTCATTATTTAACCCCTGCCTATAGGGTCGATCACCTGCGGTGAGGGCATCATAAATATCGACTATTGCCATAATCTTTGCGGGCAACGGAATTTCCTCGTTCGCAAGCCCACGGGGATAACCGCTACCATCCATGCGTTCGTGGTGAGCATAGGCAATATCCGGAATCCCGTTCAGGCGGGAGGTCCAGGGGATCAGCGACAGAAATATAAAGGTGTGGGTCACATGAGTTTCGATTTCCTTACGCTCCGCCACATTCAGGGTACCACGTGAATCTGTCAGCGCAGAAAACTCAAATGGCTCCATTAACAGCTGTGACTGGTGGTAAATCGTATCGAACTGAAATCCTTTATAATCGGCTAGCCCTTCAATCAATTCATCCCGCTGACAACCCGGTTCATTCAACTCCAGCACCATATCCACAAAGCGGCGCAAATGAGTCCTTTCCTGTATCAACTGTTGTTCCAGTTTTCGCTTTTCTTTTTCAAATTTCTCGGCACTGAATTTTTCCAGAATATGCCTTTCCACCAGTCCCCGATAGGCACGTTCCTGCATACAGGCCTCAGCATAATGAACTCGTAATTTAAGGTTATCCAACTCATGCGGGTAAAGTTTCCTGGCTTTGGTCAGTACATGCTCGCGCACCCCAACCTTGCCAAAATCATGCAGCAGTGAGGCGTAGCGCAATTCTTTAATTTGCTCCTGATTAAAACTAATTAACTTCAAGTCAGTGTCAGCACTTCGATCCACCGCAATTGCCAGTTTCTCAGCATAATCCGCCACCCGGAATGAATGTCCAGCCGTGCCCGGATCCCGTGATTCAATCGCCTGTACCGAGGCCTTAACAAAGCCTTCAAACAGGCTTTCAATCTCTTCATAGAGCTGTGAATTACGTAATGAAATAGCCAGCTGGGAGCAGACTGCCGCCAGGATTTGCAACTCATCCGCAGAAAAAGCCTTGCTCCCCCCCCGATTATCCACCTGTACCAGTCCCAGCACCTGATTCTGGAAAAGTATCGGCACACACATCACACTGCGTATGGCCAGATTCATCACCGATTCCTGCTGCCCGTACTGCAGATCACCCTGGGCATCATCAATCAGAATAGCCTGTTTATTTTCTATTACGTTCTTAATTATGCTGTGAGAAATACCGATCTTCTTATTGGTCATTTCCGGCTTGTCCCGATAGCGCACACTAAGGGGAACAAGATGCGCTTTCTTTTGCTCATACAGCATCACAAAAGCACGCTCTGCTTCGGCAAACAGATCAAAAATCTGCTCAGTAATACAGGTCATCAAGTCTTCAAGGCGGGTGGTAGCACCCAACGCCATGCTCACCTGCACCATGGCCTGCATACGTTTGACCAGTTCCTCATTTTTTAACAGCTCGGTGGCGGGGCGATTGTGCAATTCCTGAATCAATTGTGAGGCATCGACCATCATGCTCACATCCTGCTGAAGTTCGATATCGGCGACAACCTCAAGGGTGGGCATGTCATCACTAAAATGAAACGGTATTTCCAGGGTCTCCTCACTTTGCATGTCCCGATTCATCAAAATGTCCGCATCAAAGTTGGCAAACAATAATTGCGTGTCTCCCAGCCGAATGACTTCGCCATCATGCAGAGGATAAACCTGCCCGCAATTAAGCGGGGTGTTACCCAGACAGCTACCATTGGTCGAACCCAGATCCTCAACGCAATAGCCATTTCCGTTCATAAAAATATGCAGGTGATCGCGGCTGATATTTTCATCCTCGATGAAGATCTGCGAGCCAGCCTGACGCGTATCCCCATGAGCCCTTCCCACAGTCACCTCATCAGAGATCCTGAACAGACAGCCCAGATTTTTCCCACTTTTGATTATCAAATTTGCCATCAGCGGCTTAAGCACCCTGTTTGCGAAAAGGGACGGCTGAGTTTTTCTTAATATTGAACCACCTGCTGCCGATAAACCTGATTCAAGTCAATAGAAATCGGCCGGCTCAGATAAATATTTAGGGTATTATTACAATAACCGCATCTAATATAGGTGTACTATAGAAATATCTTAATGATTTCAAAATATTACATGATCGTTATATAATCACTCTAACCATAAACTTCAGACATAAGACGAAAGGGAATATTCAGTGTCAAACGAGCTCTTCAAAGTACCTAAGAACAAGCGCCAGGCAACATTATGGGTGCACCCCGATGGACAGGTTATCGGCTCTATTTTTGTACTCGCCCAGAGCACACGTCATGCCGGAGAAGAAGAACCGGTCGAAGCGTTAAACTGCAATACCCCTTTCATCGTCATCAGTCTGGAAGATCCAGACGAACTTCGCTTTTATAATCGCAACTCTGTACTCCGGCTCGAATACACCGAAGCTTCCAGCACCGCCTCATCAACCGCCGTCATTCAGTGCCGGATTCAAATGATGGATGGTGCTGTGATCGAAGGAAAAATACAGGAAGCCCTGCCAAAAAATAAAAACCGCCTATTTGATTATCTTAATCAGAAGGATGAACGCTTTATCAAACTCTACACGGATGAGAATGAAATATGTCTGGTAAACAAATCTTATATTAACTATGTCACTAACGAGGCTGAATAATTCATCCAGTAAATACACTTAATTTAAATACATTAACGTAGAAAGTCCGGATAAAAATAATTCATGGCGCTGCTCGATTCATATAAAGCCAATAAGGCAATATCAATTGTACTTGCATACAATCAGGTCAGTGCGGGCGAGCTAAAAAATGCGGTCGTCAAAATTAAGAACATCGGCGAATCAACTATCCCTAAACTGATTTCAGCCATTAGCGATTCTCACAATAATAAACCCCTTGAAAACCTGCTAATTAACTTCCTCGACAATCAGACATTGCCCTATTACATCGATGCCCTGGCCGATGAAGATAAAAGCATTGTTACTCATATCATGCGTCTATTAATAAAATCAGAAAAATATGATCCCAATCGTCTAATTCAATTATTTGAAGATCCAGAAATACATAAAAATGTGCTGGTGCAAATTCTCAGCACTCACAAGCAATCACTTAACAGCAATAAACTGTTTGAGTCGCTCGATAAAGTTGATAAAAAAACCAGAATACTGGTTTTCAAAGTTTTGGAAGATATTGTTCAGGATAGCATGATCCCCAAACTACTTGTCTATGCCGAAAGTAAAGATCCGGGTACCCGCCTGCATGTGGCACGTCTGTTAGCAAGATTCAGCACCGAACAGGTAAGAGATAAACTTTTGCAACTGTTGAAAGACCCGCACAATGAAATACGCCTGACCGCTCTGGACGGATTGGGAAAAATGAAAATTCCGGTGCCGGCCCGTGAAATATGTCCAGCGCTAAAAGATCCCAATCTGACCATTCAGGCCAAGGCAATAGAAACTTTGGTTAAAATAGAAGATCCCAGTGTGGTTAAGTACCTGGTGGAAATTCTTCAGGATGAATCCGAATACATCCGTCGGGCAGCCGTTGAAGTATTAAATGAGGTTGCCGATCCCCGTGCCATTAAAGACTTGCTCAGTGCAATGCGAGATCAGGACTGGTGGGTAAAAGTCCGCGCCGCTGATGCATTAGGCTCAATTGGTGGACCTAAAGTTGTCGAGGCCGTGCTCGGGCTGCTGAATGATGATGATGAATTTCTCCGCCGTACCGCCGTCGAAATACTCAACTCAATTAAAGATGAACGTGCCGTTGACTTCCTGATCAATGCGCTTGAGGATCAAGACTGGTGGGTGCGTGAGCGCGCTGCTGATGCCCTTGCAAAGCTGGGTTCGGATCGTGCCATTCCCGCCCTGGTTGAAATGCTGGATCAGCAGCCGGACTCGGCAAAAATAGCGATTCGGGCACTCACGGAAATTGGAAATACAGATGCGATTAGCCCCCTCATTTCAAAATTACAGGAAAATGATGTTTCACTGAAAAAGAATATTATCGAGGCACTGGGTGAGCTTTCCGATCACCAGCACGCTGAAGATATTGAAAGCGCCTTAAAACAAGTACAGGAAAGTAGTGATGAGGATGTCAGGCAGATTGCATCAACCACCCTGGATACCGTCATTGCAAAAAATCGTTTTCTTGCCGGTAAACGCTCAAATGCTAGTTCAGGATCTCGCAGCACAACGACAACTGAAAAATCAGATTCATCCCTGCAGAAAACGTCAACATCCGATGCAACTGTTAGCCATATTGATCCCGCCATGCTCAAGCCCGGCATGGTACTCAGTGATCGCTATGAAATAGTTAAACACATCGGTAAAGGTGCATTTGGTTTTGTTATTCTGGTGAAGGATAGAATGGTCAATGAAGAAATTATTCTTAAATTTCTCAACCCGCAAATGGCCACTGATGAAAGTGTTATCCAGCGTTTTGTTTATGAGCTACGCTATACGCGTAAAATAACCCATCCCAATGTCATCCGAATTTATGATTTCCTGACCTTTGGAAAATCCTATGCCATTAGCATGGAATATTTTGAAAGTCATTCACTCAGCTATGAAGTTAAAAATAAACTAACAACTGACATCAATCGCAATATTAAAATCATTATCGATATCTGTAATGGCCTGAAGATCGCGCATAACAACAATGTAGTCCATCGAGACATCAAGCCGGCTAATATTCTGGTTGATAAAAATAACGTCGTTAAAATTGTTGACTTTGGTCTCGCTGCTGCAGCCTCACAGGGTGACTCCCGCATAACTAAAAGCGGTATACTGGTTGGCACGCCAACCTACATGGCACCCGAGCAGGTGCGCGGAAGAAAAATAGATACCCGCACGGACATCTATAGTCTGGGTATCGTTATGTATGAAATGTTTACCGGCCGCCCGCCATTCAAAGAAAAAGACCACATGGCGACCCTGTTCAAACATGTAGAAGGTAATGCTACCCCGGCGAAAGAAAAAAACCCGAAAATAAGTGATGAGCTGAATGATATTATCATGCATGCCATACATGTTGATCCGACTCTGCGTTATCAGCAAATTGATGAGCTGGGCAATGATTTACAGGCCCTGCTCGATAAGGAAACTAACTAATGGCACGTATTGATGCCTTCCTCAAACTTGGACGCGATCAGGGTGCTTCAGATATTCACGTTGCGGTTGGCATCCCCCCCCTGATTCGCTTGCATGGTGAGCTAACTGAAATCAAATTTCGAACCCTGGGAAAAGATGAACTGAAAGAATTGATTGATGAGATTATTCCAGAAGATATGTTAAACCATTTTAAGCAGGGTAATGATCTGGATTTTTCCTACGAATCACCAGAAGCCGGCGGGCGTTATCGAGTAAATTTATTTCGCAAGATTACCGGTCTCGGTGGCGCCTTTCGGGTTATTTCACCCACCATCCCGACCATGGAAGAACTTGGCCTGCCTGAAGTAGTCGAAAAAATGCTGCATGCCAATCAGGGATTGATTCTGGTAACCGGAGCAACGGGAACAGGCAAATCAACCACCCTTGCGGCGATGATTAACTGGCTCAATGAAAATAGAAAATTTAATATCATCACTCTTGAAGATCCCATTGAATACATACATAAAAGTAAACAGTCGCTAATCATACAGCGTGGTGTCGGCACTCACGTTAAAAGTTTTGCGGCAGGTCTACATGCCGCCCTGCGTGAAGATCCTGATATCATCCTGGTCGGTGAGCTTCGTGATCCTGAAACCATCAGCATGGCAATGACCGCTACTGAAACCGGACATCTGGTGCTGGGTACATTACATACCACCTCAGCCGTGAAAACCATTGACCGTATCGTTGATGCCATGCCCACCGAGCAAAAAGCACTGGCGGAAACGTTTCTTGCTCAACATTTAAAAGGCGTTGTCAGCCAGAAATTATTACGTTCAGCCGATGGCCGTTCACGCAAGGCTATTCTGGAAATTATGGTGAATACATCAGGGATTGGGAATTTAATTCTCAATAAAAAAAACTTTCAAATTCCATCCATATTACAAACCGGACGTGAACAGGGTATGCAGCTAATGGATCAAGCCTTACTTGAAGCCTTAAAGAATAAAGAAATCGATCCAGACGATGCCTATGTCAATGCCGTTGATAAAAAACAGTTCCAACGTTTCGTAACCAATCCTGACCTGCTACCCCAGGTTAATCTGGTCGTCAGTTAACAGGAATCTATACTATGAGCCGGGTAGATGCATTTCTTGAACTAGTAGTAAAACAAAATGGATCTGATCTACATCTGGTTGCCAGTAATCCACCACGCGTACGTCTCAATGGTGATACCTACTCGATAAAATACCGTAAGCTCAGCACCAGTGAAACCGAAGATCTGATTTTTGAAATCATGTCAAAAGCGGAAATAAAAACATTCAAAAAAGAAAGTAACCTTGATTTTGCCTACCAGATTGATGGCCTTGCACGTTTTCGTGTCAATGCATTCAAACATCTTGATGGAGTCGGAGCAGTGTTTCGCGTTATCCCCAGCGAAATAAAAACACTCAATGAATTAGGCCTGCCGCCGGTTATTAAAAATCTCGCCCGCCAACGCAAAGGCTTAATTCTAGTCACCGGGCCAACTGGCTCAGGTAAATCAACCACGCTGGCCGCGATGATTGATTATATTAACAGTGAGCGCAAAGGTCATATCATCACCATAGAAGATCCCATCGAATTTATACACCATAATAAATGTAGCCTGGTAAGTCAGCGCGAAGTTGGTGAACACACCAAAGATTTTGCTTCCGCACTGCACTCAGCTTTGCGTGAAGATCCTGATGTAATTCTTGTTGGTGAGCTGCGGGATCTTGAAACCATCCACCTTGCTCTAACTGCCGCCGAAATGGGTATCCTTGTAATGGCAACCTTACATACCAGCAGTGCCGCTTCCTCCATAGACCGTATTATCAATGTGTTCCCACCCGGTGAAGAAGCTTATGTTCGCACCATGCTCTCCACCTCCTTATGTGGGGCCATATCTCAACAATTACTACGCACCGCTGATGCCAGGGGTCGAATTGCCGCCATCGAAATTATGGTTAACAATCCAGCGATTGCCAATGTCATCCGCGAAGGTAAATCAGAACAGCTGGATAATATTATCCAAAGTGGCGGCATGCAAGGCATGCAATTAATGGACACTGCGCTGAAACGCTTATTGGATGCTAAACTTGTTACTGGTGATGATGCTTACATGAAGGCACGTAATAAAACCGATTTTGATCGTTACCGGGATACCGGTGAAATGTCGGATGAATCAGATAAAAATCCAGAAGAATAAATTATTAAAAAAAGACAGGATAATCACTATGAGTAAACTGATCCTTACCCTGGATGGTGCCGTTATTCGGGAATATCCAATAGAAAAAGAAAGCCTGAGTATTGGCAGAAAACACGGCAATGATATTCAACTCAATGATCTAACAGTCAGTGGCCGCCACGCCTTGATCGTATCAATGGGTGAGCACATTTATGTCGATGATCTGGGTAGTACAAACGGCACCTTGATGAATGGTGCTCGCATTTCAAAAACCCTGATGAAACATGGCGATGTGATACAGGTGGGTAATTATCAATTCACCTTCTATGATGATACCGAAACTGAATATGAGCCCACCATGTTTATTCAAGCCGAAATAGAAGAAACACAAATAATCAATCCCAGTGCTCAGGCTAATGCGATCAAGGGTGAGCAACTGGCCGGAGTTAAAATTATTAATGGCCCACTGGCAAAGAAAACGCTGGAATTAAGAAAACCCTTTAACACCATTGGCTTCAACGGCATTAAAATGGCCATGATTTCTCGTACCACCGATCATTATACAATTTCAGCTCTGAAAAGCAGTAAGCTGCGCCGCAGTGAAGATTCTCCCATGTTAAACGGGAATGTTATTTCTACCGATTCGATACGCTTGAAACAAAAAGATATTATTGAGTTGGCAGGAACTAAAATGGAATTTTTTTACCTGCACTGAATTTATTTCTGCGTATGCAGATTCGCCTTCGGCGAATAGTACAGCAAAAGCCATACCTACAGCGGCAAGCGTTGTATTTCCTGCAGACAATCCGCACAAAGACAGTCATCATATCTGTGCCGTAAATCTTCAAGCATTTCGCTGGAAAGTGCGGATTCAGAACAATGGCAGAGTGTGATTGAGCCACACTTGCATTCAAATATCTTTCGACAACGAGGACATTGTTTGTCTTCATGTAAAACCATGTTTATGGTTTCTTTGCCAGGCCTAAGGGATCATTTGGATCGATATGCACCATAAAGGGAATACGACGATCACTATTGGTCACCTGATAAATCGTTCCCATCCAGTTACCCACTACCTCAACGGCGCTATCGCGCCAGGTATTATCCAGCCGTTGGGCAATCAGTTCTTCTGGAAATGGTGGTGCGACATTTCCCTGGGCTTTGCTATTATCGAGTTCCAGTTGATATTCCCTGATTACCGCTTTCTCAAAATCAGAAAAATAATTTTCAGGAAAAGGGGGGAAGTCTTCATTTTCACCACTGGCATATAGCAATACTTCACGTTTAAATTCTTTTAATAAAGATATCGTGTCGTACTCTGGATGACCCTGAAAAAAAATCACCCGCAAACCATCTGCGCTGGTGGCAAGATGCACTCCCTGTTTACCTTCTACCAATACTCGCAGACCGGCCGCTTCAAACTGTTCACGGGTAACGGCATTCCAGCGTGAATGAGGCACGTCAAAGCGGGTATTAATATCATTGACCAGTGGGTGCGACTTATCCACCACCTGATGCGGGAATACTCCCCAGATTTTTTTTTGCTGGGCAATGCGTTTTTGACCATAGCGAAACTCAAGCATGGCGTGAGTAGCCAGACAGGAACATAACGTCGAGGTAACATTTTCCAGTGCCCAGTCAATCACTTCTTTCAATGGTTCCCAGAATGGTTGTTCAGACAATACTGGCCCCGGCAATGCACCTGTGACTATCAGCGCATCCAGCCCCTGTTCGCGAATCACCTCAAAGGGTTCATAGTATTTTTCAATATAAACCTGAGCCTCATCAGAGCGCGGCAGTTGCGGCAGACTAAAAGGATGCACATAAAACTGAGCAATGGGATTACTCTCGCCTACCAGTCTAAAAAACTGACGTTCTGTTGCGCTGAGTGCCGCATCCGGCATCATATTAAGCAGGCCAATATGCAACTCACGAATGTCCTGATGCAGGGCAAAGTCGGGGGCAAGAACACGAATACCCTCCTCCTGTAAACGGGCAAAAGTGGGTAAATCATTATGGGCAACCAGCGGCATAAACTACTTTGGCTCCTTGCGGTCAATCGCGGTTTCCAGCAGATTCAGAAAATCCTGCTCATCTTGAACCTGGGCCACTTCTTTTGAGGTCACCGTATAACCGTGCGGTTTGGCAATGGCTTCATAACGAGGAATACGAGAATGGAACAAGCGCGGAAATACCCAACGGGTAAAATCATCGGGATTGATTTGTGCCGCAAATTGCAGGTTATTTTCAGCGAGATAGATCTCTAATTGTTCCTGCAAAAAATCCGGCCGGTAATACAGCGGCTTGGGATCACTCTGCGCGCGTTGAATCAGTTTCTGCTCTTCTTCCGCATCCGTCACCTGTATATAGAGAATCAGGCTGTGCTTCGCAAGAAGCTCGATAACGGCAGGTTCATCCAGTTCACACAGGCTGCCGCCCACATCGTTGACGAAATTTGAGTAACCGTAAATCTCCTGCGCCTTACGAATAAACTCAGGCACATCCTGCATCGCAGCAATCTCAGCGTCCCGATATTGTGCCTGTCGGTGAATAAAATCATCCAGCGCGACCCCTCCGGCTTCAGGATTCCCCAGTTTGCCGACAAAACTCAGCACCGGCCCCAGATCATGCACCTTGATATTGTTGCGAATATAAATCCAGTCATTGCGCAGCAAATTCCGTAGAAAAGGTGTCTGCATAGCCTGCTGTTTAATCAAATCCAGAATCGGCTCATCCAGATAGCGCGTGCCAATCCGGTAGTCACCGGAATAGTGAAACCAGTGATTTTGACGCAATATGGCGGAAAGATGGGTTTTGCCTACGCCGGACATTCCCAATAGGGTGATGTTCCTGTTTTTCCAGGCACGGAAAGCATCAACGCTGAATTTCACGGGGGTACTCCACGGTTACGAATAGTCAATCAGACATTATGCAGGAATTATCCCGTCGGTTATAGAGCCCCATGCAGAAGGTGTCGGAGTCAACATGCGGCAAAAGCTTCGAATTTTAGGTGTATTGGAATGTTGACTCCGACACCTGGAGATACAATTACTCACCGACAATTCCTGTTCACCTTCAGACGAACAGGCACGACTAAAAGTAAACCTGCACTAATAATATAAACATGGAATAAATCCAGAAGTGCGGGTGTCAGATGTAGTTAGGCTCGGCCCCTGTGCGGAGCCTATACACATAATAATGATTAATGAGGAGTATCGAATGAGTCTGTCAAAAATTACCCACCGGTTGACACACCGCAAACTACTATTGCCGCTGGCTCTCTGTCTCGGAGCCAGTCTGGGCACCGCCCAGGCCAGTAATGAAAAAGTAATTAGCCTGATCCAGCTATCCGATGTGCATGGCAACCTGGTTCCCCACACCGGTGTGATCAAAAATCCCGATGGCAGTGAACGCTTTGTCACCCAGGGCGGTGGTCTGGCCAAAAACAAAACCCTGATTGACCAAATTCGTGCCGACAATCCCAATAACCTGCTGCTTGCCGTGGGCGATACCACCCACGGTACCGCCGAGGTGATGTTCACCGTCGGTGATGCGATCATGCCCACGCTGAATACCTTTGGTATCGATGCCTATACTCCCGGTAACTGGGAATTTGGCTACGGCCCGGCAGTTTTCCGTAATCGCTTTGCCAGCTTCGGCCCCAAACCCCCATTGTCTGCCAATATTCGCATCATGGCCGATGCCTATGATGGCCCCGGTATTACAGCTGCGACCTTCCCTACACTGGCCATTAACCTATATAACGATGTCACTGGCCTGCCCCTGCCTCCGCAACTGCACAATAAGCGGGTACTGCCGGCCTATAAAATCTTCGATGTTGATGGTACCAATGTGGCCGTAATCGGCATCACCGCCGCCATCGTCCCGCAGCAGCCTGATGTCCTCAATATCGGCCTGCGCTTCACCCAGGGTACCGAAGAGCTGCCCGGTATTATCCAGGAAGTACAGAATCTCGGTGCGACTGTAATCGTGGTGCAATCTGAACTTGGCCTGCCACAAAACCTTGAAATCGGTCGCCGCATCAAGGGCATTGATGTCATCTTCTCAGCACATACCCATGAAACTACCGTCAATGCACTGGTTGCCAGCAAAAAACGCATCAAGTCCCGCTCCTCCGGACGCATACATCATCTTCGCCACAATGAAACCATCGTGGTTGAAACCAATGAAGATCTTTACCTTGGCCGCCTCGATCTGATTATCGACGATGGTGAAGTTGAGAAATTCATCTGGGAAGCCATTCCAGTTGATGATGATGTTGCTGAAGATCCGGCTACCAAAGCCATGGTGGACGCAGCCGAAGCACCCTTTATTGGTGAGACAGTACAACGTCATACCTTCATGCCTGGTGGCTACTGCCCGGCGAACAACTGTGGCGATATCACCACTCATGGCGTACAGCTAACTGAGAGTCTGGATACCGTTGTCGGCTTTACGGAAGTGATGCTACATCGTGATGCGGTACTGGAAGATGAGATCAATAACTTCATCGCCGATGCCATGTTCAATGTCAGTAACACCGTCGTTCCCGGCGGCGTGGATCTATCCATGACCAACGGCTTCCGCTTTGGTAATGCGATTCTGTCCGCCAACGAAGTCAGCCCAGGTCAAACTTTCAGCGATGGTCGTACTGCCGGTGAAATCACCCTGCGTGATCTGTTCACCCTGTTCCCCATCTCACCGGGTGTGGCCGTGGCTGAATTTTCCGGCGCACGCATCAAGAGTGATCTTGAAGTCGTGCTCTCGGCTGTCTTTAACCGCAACCCCTTCCTGCAACGGGGCGGCTGGTATGTGGGTCTGGCAAATATGACTCAGGAAATCGATCTTGATAACCGTCCGTTCAGCAGCTCAGGTGGCCGTATCGTTAACACCACCATTGGCGGAGTGAAACTGGATACCAGCAAGCGTTACAGCTTTGCTTCCTGCTTCCCTCACGGCGAAGCGCTGGATCGTATCTGTCGTACCAGTGGTGGCGTCAATCACCTGTTCTTTGAACTGGCCGATGCGGATGACTACTCCAGCAGCATCAGCCTGGTCTCAGCAAAGAACAGCGAAGGTATCATCACCGGTCCTCGGGTGAAGCAGATCCTTCCTGATCGTTTTGTCCATCCTGTGCACATGATGCGTCGTTATCTGGATAGCCTGCCGGGCAATACTGTAACAGCCGCGGATGCCGTCACTGATCGCATCCAGACAGTGGATTCAACCATTGCTGGTAACCCCGCTGTTCCAAAGCCGGTCTCTGCAGCGGATCCAAGCTTGATCCAGCCTATTCAGGGTGCAGGTCCAGCTTTCTTCTCCGGAATAATCGGTAACTAAAAATCTAAGCCATTAACGTTAAGTACAAAAAAAGGGTCACTGAAAAGTGACCCTTTTTTTATTTACGGACTTCATATGCAACAACTGAAGCTATTCTCTGGTTCTTAATGTTTGCGTCGAGCAATACCTGCCAGGCCAAGCAACGCTGAGCCAAACAACCAGACAGCCGCCGGAACCGGCACAGCCGAAACCCGATCCAGCTGAACATAAATACCCATGTTCAAGCTTGCGCCTTCGGCCAGGTTAAAATTCGATTCAAAGCTATTCCCACCATCGATAGAAAAACCTAGCATTAACAGTTCATAATCCGAACCATCAACCGTAAAAATTACATTTTCCGGTGAATTGATGACACGCATGCTATCTGAACCCGCCGCAACATTATCAGTATTATTAACTTCAAGCGCATAAGTAAGCTTAGTTTGCCCTGCACCAAAAACATTTACTGCCAAACCAAGATCAACCGTGACCACATCGCCCACCAGCACGGTTTCAAGATTGGTATAGGTGAAAGAACCCAGATTAATCAGTAAAGAAGAATCCAGCGGCAATTCGGCATCAGCATTAACACCATCAAACTGAAAACGGCTACTCTCATACGAAGCTAAATTTACGCCCCAGCCAAATTCTGCAAGATCAGCGGAATCATTATTAAAAAGATAACTCAAAGAATAGGGATCAGAAAACCCCTGATTTTCAAAAGAACCCACAACACTATACGATATGGCTTGTGCTAGATTCATATTCCCTAACAGAATCAGCGCACTCATGCCGGCATAACTCACAAACTTCATTTTGACCCCTTACTATATTTATAGTTATTTATGCTGCTTCACAATAGTTTTTCCAACCTCGATTGTGCAAGTTGGTTGGAATTTACTCAATATGAAAAAAGATATAGGGGGAAATACTGACTATACATAATTTGAACCCTTTGCTTTTATCTTGTTGTTTTAAAAGGATTATTTGTTCGATGCGAATGTGGGTATTTTTAATGGTAAAAATAAAACTTTTTAGTGGGTCAGGTCTTGCAATCAAGCATTTTCTTTTTCTGCCTTTGTTATCGCCCTGCTCACGGTTGAATAGTGAACATTAAAATGCCCGGCAATATCCTTCATTGTGTAATCGCCTGTTAAATAGGCCTCCACTATCCCTCGTTTTTTGTCTTTATAGCGTGTTGCATAATAGCTTATTGGTTTAGCTATAGACCGACGTTGTGCTTTTGGTATTTCACTCAAATCCGCCTTCGCATCGAGTTTCTTTTGCATTCGATTTACAAAACGGTCGCCGCCTAAATAGATTTGGTGGGTTAGCTCACGCCATAGGCTTGGCAAGCCTACACCCGCCCGAACAAAATCGATATATTTTGCAGTAGCCCGTTTACGCTGCACACTAAACTGACTTAAAAGCCAGCCTGTTTCCAGCCAGTCAGCGGCGGGCTGTTTTCCTGTCATTGCTCTATAACTACTCCATGGCCATTTCCCTGCATCTTTGACCATGTTGGCACGAACTGGATTTAAGACAACATAGCGTGATAACTCAAGTAGGTAACTGTATTTTTCAACGAGTATCCCTTTATAGCGGCCTTGAAATACATGCCCCACACGCTGTTAGTTTAAAATTGCTTGATTGCAAGACCTGACCCCAGACACTCTAGCCCCTAAGTGCCTTGCGTTCAACTTCGGAATCAGAAAATTTATCCGCAATACTCAAAAATTCCTGTTGCCGATTAACTAACGCATCAACAACATCCGGGTCAAAATGAGAACCTCGATTATCTTTGATATATTGCAATGCAGCATCATGCGACATAGGTGCTTTATAGATACGGCGGCTGATTAAGGCATCATAGACATCTGCTACGGCCATGATCCTGCCCGCTAATGGGATCTCTTTCCCTTTGAGAGCTAATGGGTATCCGCTCCCATCCCATTTTTCATGGTGACTGTGTGCAATGATAGATGCCAGTTGTAGAAAATGATTGTCACCTAATTTTTCTGCGGATTTCAACAATGCATCATGTCCGTAAATAACATGTTTTTTCATTTCTTCAAATTCATCGAAATTCAGTTTTCCGGGTTTAAGCAAAATCTTATCCGGTACGCCAACCTTGCCAATGTCATGCAGGGGAGCGGATTTATATAATAAATCGATAGTTTCCGACGATAGTAGTGCTTTGTATTCATTCCTTTGGCTTAGTTCTTCCGCCAATACACGCACATAGTTTTGTGTACGCCGAATATGATTGCCGGTTTCCGTGTCACGATATTCGGCCAATGAGGCGACCATGTCGATGGTGGCTTCCTGAGTCAGGGAGATTTCGTCCTGTTTTGTTCGCAGATCAAGTAAAGTGTTATCCAGGTTATCAAGTAACCTGCCAAGACTGATCACCGTTAATATGTTTAATAGTACAAAGTTGACCGTAATGATTAACCACAGCGTGGTGTTATTCTGGGGAACTGATGCCTGAAAAAATTTGAGGTACTCCATCATTCCTATAAAAGTAAGAAACACTGTGTTCAATGCCACCATTGCCATACCCTGCCGATAACTGATCAGCAGAGTTGATATAATTGGTGCTACGAACAACCACAGAATACCCGCACTCAACAAGCCAAGCTTTAACAACAGAAATACCGCTAACAGAAAGATAATAAAAATCATACTGTAAGCGCGAAATACATAACTGTGCCGTTTTGCACAAAATAGATAAATGACCCAACTGTAGACTAAGGTATCAAGAATAATAATATCGTAAAACCCGGCTATATAAGCAGCGGCAACACTCGGGATGTAGGCGATGCTACCGACAATGGTGAATACAGTGATAATACCTTTTAATAAATGCTCACGTGCAGATTGACTACTCGTGCAATGAACATCTGTTTTCGCCTGTAACCAGTATGGTAAATTCTGTTTCATCCCACAAATCATCCCTTTTATGTTTAAGACTTGCTGAATTTTAAAGGGGTCAGTACCCTTAGTTTGCCCTAATTGGCCTTCGTCAGCCCAACCTTTTAACTCAAAATCTACCTATTTATTACAAAAACAATCAATCCCATGTGCGTTCCAATTTGCACTGTAATTTAAATATTATGTACTTACTCAGGCTCAATCAAGTGGCGAAACACATCATGAACGGTATACCACCTTACTTCCTGTTGCCACCTTCTTTCCAGTATGCTTGAAATGAGATTCACAAGAGCTCGTTGCAGACACAGGTTTAAAGGTACTGACCTCTTTATAATTGGATTTTTTTAATTAAGCAGGATTCATCCCAGATTTCTATTCCTAGTTCTTTGGCCTTTGCGGCTTTTGAGCCGGGGTTTTCACCAACGACAACATAGTCGGTTTTTTTCGATACACTGCCGCTTACTTTTGCACCCAGAGCCTGTAAGGCAGCCTTGGCTTGGTTGCGACTGAGTTCGGTAAAAGTTCCGGTGAGCACGAAGGTCTTGTCTTTTAAGGGTAGCTCATGCTCCGGTTTTATTTCGACATCGGGCCAGTGCACATTTGCCGCGTTTAATTTTTCGATAAGTTCACGATTATGGGTTTGAGAGAAAAAACTGACAATGCTGTGTGCGACGATGGGGCCTACATCGGGCACGGACTGTAAACTTTCTTCATCACTGGCCATGAGTTTCTGTAAGGTTCCAAAATGTTGCGCCAATGTATGTGCGGTGGTTTCACCAACGTTGTGAATCCCCAGGGCATAAATAAACCGTCCCAGAGTGGTCTTTCTGCTTTTATCCAGAGCGGATAAAACATTCTTTGCCGATTTTTCGGCCATGCGTTCTAGCCCGCATAGCTGCGACTCAGTCAAACTATATAGATCGGCAGGGTTATTCACCAGACCCGCATCAACTAACTGCTCGATTAACTTGCTGCCCAGACCTTCAATGTCCAGTGCCAGTCGAGAAGCAAAGTGCTTAATCATTTCCTTGCGTTGGGCTTTGCAAAAGCTGCCGCCGGTACAAAATGTTTTAGCATCGCCCTCCAGACGTTCGGTGGCAGAACCACACTCAGGGCATTGCAGCTGCATTTTAAATTTACTCAAAGGGCCTTTTCTTTTTGACTTCACTACCTTAACTATCTGCGGAATCACATCACCGGCACGACGAACAATCACGGTATCGCCCACTCGCACATCCAGCCGATCAATTTCATCCTGATTATGTAAGGTGGCATTGCTGACCGTGACACCACCGACAAAAATCGGTTTCAACCTTGCCACCGGAGTCAATGCACCAGTACGCCCAACCTGGATATCAATGTCTTCAACTATGGTCATTTCTTCCTGTGCCGGGAATTTATGGGCGATAGCCCAGCGTGGCGCACGGGCAACAAAGCCTAGCCTCTCCTGTTGGGCAAGGCTATCAACTTTAAATACCACGCCATCAATTTCATAGGCCAGAGCCTCGCGTTTACCCTGAATCAATTCGTAATAATCAAGGCAACCTTGCACACCTTTCACCCGCTGACTTTCAGAATTAATACGCAAGCCCCAGTGCTGTAATTTTTTAATGATACCGCTATGGCAATCGGCTACCTCGCCCCCCACTATTTCGCCAACACCGTAACTGAAAAAAGACAGGGGACGCGTCGCGGTAATCCGGGGATCCAGTTGCCGCAAGGAACCGGCTGCGGCATTGCGTGGATTTACGAATTCTTTTTCACCCTGTTCACGCCGCTGTTGATTCAACTTTTCAAACCCGGCTTTATCCATAATGATCTCACCCCGGACTTCGAGGACAGCCGGATAATCCTGCCCCACCAGGCGCAGGGGGATAGTGTCAATGGTGCGAACATTCAGGCTAACATCTTCTCCTGTTGTGCCATCACCACGTGTACCGGCCTGTACCAGAATACCATCTTCATATCGAAGGCTAATTGCCAGCCCGTCCAGTTTTGGCTCGACCGCATATTCAATTTCATCCACACCGAGCCGCTCCCGTGCGCGACGATCAAAATTCTGTACTTCTTCCTCATTAAAAGCATTAGTCAGAGACAGCATCGGCATGCGATGTTTGACTTCAGTAAAACTGTCAAGCGGCGTTGCACCAACTCGCTGCGTGGGCGAATCCGGGGTAATTAAATCAGGGTATTGTTGTTCGAGATCCTGTAACTCACGTAACAGGCGATCATATTCACTATCGGTGATCTGTGGATCATCGAGAATATAATAGCGGTAGTTATGCTGATTGATCGTATCTCGCAATTTGGGAATGCGGGTAGTGGCTTGATCGTAACTGGACATGAGGGGGATATATGTTGACCGTTATGTTTTAACGCAGAGGCGCAGAGTTTTTCTGGTTCCCACGCTCTGCGTGGGAATCCATATCTCGCATCATATTATCACGCCGTATACGTTCCCACGCAGAGCGTGGGGACGAGGTAAGACCCCAGCATTCTTTGCATTTTATATGCATAAATCTCAGCGTCCACGCAGCTGTGACATTTTTTGTTTGAACAACCAGGCCTCAATTTCTTCTTTCAGGTGTCCGATAGTTTGCATGGTCAATACGCTGCGCGTTTCATCACAGAGTTCTCCGTGTAGGTCACTGGCAATGGCTCGACCTTTTTCCAGCATGGTTTCAAAGGCTGTGCGCGCATCCAGAGCCGCAGGTAATTGCATAAACAGCGAGAGCCCCGGTGTGGTTAAGACTTCAATCGTGTCTATATCAAAGCTACCCGGCTCAACGGCACTGGCAAGACTGAATACCGGCAACTTGTCCGAGCTTTCGTGAAAGTAGTGAAAAATAGACATGTCACCGTGCGCGAAACCATTTGCAAGCAGGCTATCGAGTATATCCATGCCGCTAAACTGTTTACCCTGCCCGGCCATGATCGCCAGCACGACGACCAGTTCCTCTCCTGGCAAAACAGGAACATCAGCATGCACCGACATCGGTTTTAAATCACCAGTATCCAATGCCGCATTGATGATCGTATTTTGAGTAGAGAAATGCTCAACATCATCATCGGGCAATTCATCGTAATCACCTGCACTGGCCAGATCGGTTTCCTTATTCGTTGCGCCAATACGGTTACCGATCTGTTTAATCAGTTTTTCAAGTTGTGGAAATTTCAAGCTGTCATCGTCCTGTTTGACTCGATACCAGAAATACATGCTGATGATAAATACAGCACCCAGTAACAGCAGAATAATTCGAAGCGAATCCATTTCGCGGTTCATCCTCCACCCTACGGTTAATTTAATCGATGTATTTTATTGCTCAGCATATGCTATATCTTTTTTCCCTCTCTCCTAAGGGGAGAGGGGGGTAACGGAAGACAGGGCCTTTGTTGATTATACCGCCGCGAGTTCCACTGCTTCATCCACATCCACGGCAACCATGCGTGAGACTCCGGGTTCATGCATGGTTACTCCGGTCAATTGCTGCGCCACTTCCATGGTTACCTTGTTGTGGGTGATGAAAATGAACTGCGTCTGCACTGACATTTCCTTGAGCATCTCACAATAACGGGTAACGTTGGCATCATCCAGTGGTGCATCCACTTCGTCCAACATACAGAAAGGCGCAGGGTTAAGTTCGAAAATTGAAAACACCAGGGCCACTGCGGTCATGGCTTTTTCACCACCGGATAAAAGGTGAATGGTGCTATTACGTTTACCTGGCGGACGCGCCATCACGGTGACCCCGGTATCCAGCAAATCATCGCCCGTTAATTCAAGATAAGCATGACCGCCACCGAACAGGCGCGGGAATAATCGTTTGAGACCGGCATTAACCTTGTCGAAGGTTTCTTTGAAGCGGGTGCGAGTTTCCTTGTCAATTTTATGAATCACCGCTTCCAATGTTTCCAGCGCCTCACTCAAATCATCATTCTGTGCATCCAGATATTGCTTACGTTCGGACTGCTGTTCATACTCTTCAATCGCGGCCAGATTGATCGGCCCAAGCCGACTGATTTTCTGCGCCAACGTTTCTACATTATTATGCCACTGTGTTTCATTGGCTTCTTCGGGCATGCCTTGCTGTAATTCTGCCAGACTGAAACCGGACTCGGCAATTTGCTCATCCAGGGTTTGTCGACGGACTTTCACTTCCTGCATGCCGATGCGAATATCTTCCAGCGCGTGACGCACGGCTTCCACTGCCTGTTCGGCCTGACCACGTGCATCTTCTAATTGACGCAATTCATGTTCAATGGCTTCGACTATGGCGCGGGCTTCCTGCTTTTCGTTTTCAACCAATACCCGGCGTTCGAGCCTCTGTTCAAGCTCGGTTGCCATTTCGGCAATCGGTGTCTCACTTTCGCTTATGGCCAGCTGTAATTCTTCACGGCGAGCAGAGAGCTGGCTGATCTGGCTTTGCATTCGTTGCAGAGCCTGTTCTGTCGAATTTAACTCTGTCTGTAAAGTCTGTGCACGAATTTTAATTTCCTGCGCCATGTGCCGATCTTCCTGGGCTTTGCTACGCGCCTGTTGTAGCGTTTCCTGTCGTTGATCGCGTTGTGCTATCAACTCAGCTCGCTGATTTTCCAGCCCAGTCATGCGATCTAAAGCAACTTGCAAACGACCCCGCGTAGTTTGCAGCTCCATGGTATCGGTCTCCGCTTCTTCACGGGCATCGCTCATTTCCTGTTGCAGATTCTGCTGCCGGGATTTGATCTGCTCAATACGGGCCGTGTGTACGCTGAGTTCTGAACGATTATCGGCCAAAGCGCGGTTAGTCTGATTAAATTCTAACTGGGCACTATCACGGCCCTGTTCCACTTCATGCAATTTCTCACGTTCAGTTTCCAGCTGTGCCTGCAGCATTTGCACGCTCTGTTGCTGTGTATCGATCTTGGCTGCCAGTGTTTTCAGTTCCTGTTCGCGATGTAGGACCCCGGCCTTTTCATCGGTGTCACGAACCACGCGCAACCAGTTAGCCCCTAACCAGATGCCATCCTGAGTGACAATAGACTCGCCTGCGGCAAGCTGGCTACGCAGGTTCAATGCCTCATTGAAGGTATCCGCCGCATAGATACCACCTAGTAGCGGAGCCAATGACCAGCTGGCACTGACTTTATCGGTTAAGGGCGATGCCTTGCTATATTCAGCAGCCGCTACATTGGCTGAAATATCAAACAAATTAAGCGTGCCTTCTTTGAGTTCGTCCAGCATCGAAACCAGCGGATCGACTTCAGACACACACACCGCTTCCAGGTGAGAACCTAATACACATTCGACGGCTCTTTCCCAACCGGCGCTCACTTCCAGCTCTTCGGCCAGACGGGGTGCATCCTGTAATTGCTGTCCCTGCAACCATTCACTCACCGCGCCTTTTTCCTTCCCCAAAGCTGCCTGTTGCAAGGCTTCCAATGAGGCACTGCGGCCACGCATATTTTGTAATTCACCCCGGGCTTGATCCAGCTGACTATTGGTTGAATGACCGGATTCACGCAGCTCACGAATCTGCTGCTGCTTTTCAGTGAGTCGTGCCTGCTGCTGTTGCAGCCGTTCATCTAATTCGGCCTGTTGCTGTTGCAGCTGTTCAACTTCCTGTTGCAATTGCTCGGGCGACTGTTGTCCCAGCTCCTGCTGCACTTTCTCTAGCCGTTGTTGCAGGCGTGAAAGTTTTTGTTCCAGATGAATGATCCGAGTGCGCTCAACCTCGGCCTGCTGTGCCGGTTCAGCGGCCTGCTGGTTAAAGGTTTCCCATTCAGCCTGCCAACTTTGCATGGCCTCTTCAGCTTCTGCCAGACACTGGGTGGAAAGGTGTTCGGTTTCTTCCAACTGCTGCAATTGCGGCTCCAGCTGGCTCAGTTGTGCCTGAATATCCTCAATGCGTTTATTATCCGCGCCCTGATGACCCTGTGCTTCCTGACCATCTTTTTCCAGCTGACTCAAATCCTGCTGTTGCTGCTGACGACGTTCTTTCGCATGTTGCAGGCTTTGCTCCAGGCGGGCAATATCGGCTCCCACGCTGTAAAAACGGCTCTGTACTTCATTAAATTTGTCGCTGCTTTCTGTTTGCAGGCTGCGCTGTTTTTCAATCTCGGCTTCGGTATTGCGCTGCTTGGCAATGGCCGATTCCTGCTCAATTTCCTGCTCGCTGATACGGTTTTCGGCCACTTCGGCCTGTTCATTCAGTACCGCCCAGCGCAGAGCCTGCAACTGAGCTTTGATCAGGCGCTCTTCTTCGCGCAACTCTTTATAACGTTCGGCAGTACGTGCCTGACGCTGCAGGCGATTCAGCTGTTTACCGAGCTCATCACGCAGATCGCTAAGCCTGTCAAGATTTTCGCGCGTATGACGCATGCGGTTTTCCGTTTCACGGCGACGTTCTTTATATTTGGAGATGCCCGCAGCTTCTTCCAGAAATACGCGCATATCTTCCGGTTTGGCTTCAATAATGCGTGAAATCGTGCCCTGTTCAATAATGGAGTAACTGCGCGGCCCAAGACCGGTGCCAAGAAAAATATCGGTAATATCACGACGACGACAACGTGCGCCATTGAGATGATAAACAGACTGACCATCCCGGGTTACTGTGCGCTTAATGGCAATTTCATTATATTGGGCATACTGACCGCCCACGGCGGCATCAGAATTATCGAACACCAGTTCCACCGTGGCCTGACCCACGGGCTTACGGCTGGAAGAGCCATTGAAAATGACATCGGCCATGGAATCACCACGCAAATGCTTGGCGGAGGACTCCCCCATCACCCAGCGCACGGCATCAATAATATTAGATTTACCACAACCATTCGGGCCCACCACGCCAATTAACTGGCTGGGCATGGGTACGGTAGTCGGATCAACGAAGGACTTAAATCCTGAGAGTTTTAGTTTGGTCAATTGCATCGGGGAAAGATACAGGATCATGCTTACCTGAGACAAGATTGACAGCACAAAAAACACCGGGTTTTTGCAACATTGGTGACTGACACTGAATCTTTTCTCTTGAATCCCTCCCCCAGCATCCTGTATCTTCTCGCCCATGCCAAGCAAACCCAGTAAATCACTCGAAACCTTTGAAAATCCAATGCCGGAGCGGGACTACACCATCCGCATTGATATTCCTGAATTCACCTGTCTGTGCCCGAAAACAGGCCAGCCGGATTTCGCCACCCTGCATCTGGAATATGTGCCGGATCAGGCCTGTGTCGAACTCAAGGCCTTGAAACTCTACGTCTGGGCTTTTCGTGAAGAAGGCGCGTTTCACGAAAAAGTGACCAACACGATCCTAGACGATCTGGTCGCCGCCTGTACCCCGCGCTTCATGCGTCTGACCGCTAAATTCAACGTTCGCGGCGGCATCTACACCAGCGTTATCGCAGAACATCGCAATCCCAGCTGGGTCGCCCACGAGATCGTCCAGCTACCTTGAACCATGCTCTTTTTCTTGGCATCGACTTCGGTACTTCAGGTTGCCGGGCCATGGTCATCGATGCAGCAAACACGCTCATCGCTCAACAGGCGGTATCACTCCCGCCCCCGGTGCAAAATGGCAGGGCCATCGAGCAGAATGCCGAGATTTGGTGGCAGGCACTTTCCCAGCTACTCATCCCGCTATTCCGTCAAATTAAGCCAGATAAAATCAACGCCCTCAGCGTCGATGCCACCTCCGGCACGGTACTGCTCTGCGACCATGAAGGCCAGCCCCTGCATCCTGCTCTGATGTACCACGATGTTCGGGCAACGGCAGAAGCGGCCCATATCCTGAACATCGCCCCGGTTGATGCCGCCGCAGCCAGTACTCCCAGCAGCGGACTGGCGAAACTGCTGTGGCTGCAAAAACAGTCTTACAGCAATAATGCTCGCTATTTCCTGCATCAGGCCGACTGGATCACCGGCAAGCTCGGTGGCTGCTTTGGCCATAGCGATTTTAACAACGCGCTGAAAAGCGGCTATAATGCTTCCTCGCAAAGCTGGCCAAAATGGCTGGATGCCCTCGCCGTGAAGCGTGACTGGCTGCCACAGGTTCAGACTCCTGGCCGTCCTTTGATGCCGGTGGCACCTGATATTGCCCGTGAATTTGGCTTCAATAAAAATTGCCTGCTGGTCACCGGCACCACCGACAGCACGGCGGCCTTCCTTGCCACCGGTGCGCATCAACTCGGCGATGCCGTTACCGCACTGGGCTCGACTCTGGTGCTGAAAATTATCAGTAAGCAGCCGATTGCCGCTGCTGAATTTGGCATTTACAGCCAGCCTCTTCCTTATCTAGGTAAGCAGAAGAATCCGCCCCTGCGCTGGCTTTGTGGTGGCGCATCCAATAGCGGGGGGGCAGTGCTGCGCCAGTTTTTCAACGACAGTCAAATGGCACAGATGCAAACCCAGCTTGATCCTGACACACCCACCGGACTGGACTACTATCCTCTGCCCCGTCGTGGTGAGCGTTTTCCGGTAAACGATCCTGATTTAGAACCCCGACTGACCCCCGCCACCCTTAATCAACTGATATTTTTCCAGGCCATGCTCGAAGGACTCTCACGAATTGAAAAAGACGGTTATGATAAATTAACGCAGTGCGGTGCACCGGCACCAAAGCGTATTTATAGTACTGGGGGTGGCGTGCAAAATCCGGCCTGGCGCAAAATTAGAGGTCAATTGATTGGCCTACCAATCGTCGATGCCGTGCAAAATGATGCCGCCTTTGGGGCGGCGTTATTGGCGCGGCAGGGTTGGCAGAATGTGCCCTCTCAGAATTAACCATGGAAAACTAACATGATAAGTAATCCTCTTAGCGGTGCAGGCTACCTCATCAAAGGTCTGCAATTAATCAATAAACCAGGAATCCGCCCCTTTGTGATTATTCCACTTTTAATCAACAGCCTGTTATTCGCCGGCCTGTTCTGGTTTCTTGGCAGTGAATTTTCTAATCTAATGGACAGCTGGCTGCCTGCCCTGCCTGACTGGCTTAGCTGGCTCAATGGTCTGCTCTGGTTATTATTCGCTATCGTTATTTTGATCGTTCTGTTTTTCAGCTTCACTATTCTAGCTAATCTGGTCGGCGCCCCCTTTAACAGTTATCTCTCAGCAGCAGTTGAAAAACAGTTAAGCGGACAGGCTCCTGCAGCAGACGATGACAGTTTCATGCAGGTGCTAAAGAAAAGCCTGAGCGGTGAATTCAAAAAAATTCTCTACTTCGCACTCTGGGCCATCCCTCTTTTTATCCTTAGTTTTATACCGCCATTGAGTCTGATCACACCTCTGCTCTGGCTGCTCTTCGGAGCCTGGATGATGAGTATTGAATATGCCGATTACCCCCTCGGTAATCAGGGGTTAACTTTTCCCGAGATTCGTCGCACGCTAAAACAAAAACCCTTCCTGTCACTGATATTTGGCGGCACGGTCATGCTCGCCAGTATGATTCCTGTTTTCAATTTTTTGATTATGCCCGCAGCCGTTGCCGGGGCAACGGCCATGCGGGTTGAGCAATTTCCAAAACCCGCACATTGATCAATATCAAAGCGAAACCAGCTACAGTCGCTATAATGAGTAATTGTAACGAAAGCCGGTAACTATTTTTAAATCAGCTATTATTCCTTTGTCTTCCTGATCACGTTGGTTCTCCCCCCATAATGAAATTAAAAGCATTTAGCCTTGGCAGCCTTGTCATGTTTGTCGCCGGTATAATTTTCTGGGGGGGATTTAACACCGCTATGGAAGCTACTAATACACTTGAATTTTGCATTTCCTGCCATGAAATGGAAAGCACGGTTTATCAGGAATATAAACACAGCGTGCATTATAAAAACAGCTCCGGTGTGCAGGCCACCTGCCCGGACTGTCATGTACCCAAGGAATGGGGACCAAAAGTTATTCGTAAAATCCAGGCTTCTGTTGAAGTTTATCACTGGCTGCTGGGCACTATTGATAGCCCGGAAAAATTCGAAACCAAACGACTGAAATTAGCCGAAAAAGTCTGGAAAACCATGAGCACAACAGACTCCCGTGAATGTCGCAACTGCCATAATTTTAATAATATGGAGTTTTCAAACCAGGGTCTGTTCGCACAGAAGAAACATCGCATCGCAGAAGAAAAAGGCATGACCTGTATCGACTGCCACAAAGGCATCTCCCACCACCTTCCACGTGAAAAAGAACCCACGGCGGCGGAAGCGGAAGAACTGGATGTGGATTACGCCGAAGAAATCAATGAAACTTGTGCCGCCTGTCATGGCGAATATGGCGAAGGCAAACCCGATGGTGAATATCCGCGCCTGGCCGGTTTACCTAAAAAATATATTGCCAAACAGCTGCGTGATTTTAAATCACGCGCACGCCTGAATATTCCCATGTTCCCCTATGCCACCGAGCGCGAACTACCCGAAGAAGATCTACTCACGATTGCGGCTTATCTTGAAAGTATCAAGCTTCCAAACAAAATGCAGCCCATCGATGAAACTAAAAAGTTTGATGCGCTGGCACGCCTGGAAAGTACCCGACTGGTCGTTAATATAGCAAAACTGGATGGCAATATTCCTGCGGGTGAACGACTTTATCAAAAAGAATGCGTCACCTGTCATGGGCGTAGGGGTTACGGCAAACCGGCGCAACTAATTCCCCCGCTAAGTGGACAACACTCAGAATACCTGCATCGGCAAATTAAAAAATTCCGCAAGGGAAAACGTATGCATGATGATGATCCCAGTGATCAGCAGATTTTCCAGCAGTTCAGTGAAGAGCAGATTTATAATATTTTGAGTTATCTGTCGGTGCAGGATGATGATTGAGGCTAGCCGTAGGTTGGGTTGAATGAAATGAAGCCCAACATGAATTTAATCATCGTTAGCAGGGGCGCACAATGTTGGGCTTTGTTTTACTCAGCCCAACCTGATATGTATTAACTTGCATCTAATTGTTTCAGAAGGCTTTTTTTCTGGAACAATTAGTGACTAATACCTCAGACATTATGTATTAACTTGCCAACAAAACAATCATATAGGCCAGGCTTGTTGGCAAGTTAATACATGAGGTCTACGGAGTTGGTTATCAGACAACAAAAGCCTGTAAACGCCGCACCCCTTCTTCGAGTCGCGCCATCGAGGTAGTGTAGGAAAAACGTAAAAATTTCTCCGGCTGGTTGTCACCAAAATCCCGTCCCGGTGTAACCGCAACCCCGGCTTCATTCAACAACGTTTGGGCAAAGACAAAACTATCATCGGTAAACTTTTCACAACCGGCATAAAGATAAAAAGCACCTTCGGGTGTTACCGGCAGATCAAAACCTAACTCACGCAAGGCAGGTAACAGATAATCACGACGTTGCTGAAACTGTTGCCGACGCTGTTCCAGTATCTGAAAATTTTCCGGGCTAAACGCGGCCAATGCTGCATATTGTGCCGGTGTAGATGCGGCAAGAAAAAGATTTTGTGCCAGCTTATTGATATTATCAATGGCATTTTCCGGTGCCACTAACCAGCCCAGTCGCCAGCCGGTCATGCCGAAATATTTCGAAAAACTATTAATAATAAAGGTATCATCACTAAATGAAAGTGCAGAGCGGGGTCTGGTTTTTTCGGAATACGTTAAGCCATGATAGATTTCATCAACGATCAGCCTGCCCTTTTTTTGCACCACCATAGCAGTAATATCCGCCAGTGCCTGATCGCTGATCAAGGTACCCGTCGGATTTGACGGTGAAGCCAACATCAAACCACGCGTCTGTGCATCCCAATGTTGTTCAACCTGAGCCGCCGTTAATTGATAATCGGTTTTTGCATCGACATTCACCACCTGTGGTTCACCGCCGAGGAAGCGCACAAAGTTGCGATTACAGGGATAACCAGGATCAGCCATCATGATCTTATCTCCCGTATCCAGCAACACACCCAAAGCCAGTAACAAAGCACCGGAGGCTCCCGGTGTGATCACGATGCGCTGTGAAGAAATCTGCAGGTCATAACGCTGTTGATAGAACGCAGCAACCAAGTCACGTAATTGAGGCAATCCCAGGGCGGGGGTGTAGTGCATTTCTTCTTTTTCTATCGCCACCATGGCCGCACGTGTCACTGGCTCCGGTGTGGGGAAATCCGGTTCACCAATTTCCATGTGCACAATATCCCTGCCTTCGGCCTCCAGCGCCCGCACCTGTGCCAGCAGAGCCATTACTCTGAAGGGCTCAATCTCATTGATACGCTGCGAATACACATTTAACTGATTATTGCTCATGCGGCGACTAAAGAGCCCCGGCTAGACGTTGCACCAGTTCCAGATCCAGATAGTTTGCGCCATCCAGTATATTTTCATCACCCTGTAATACAGTAAACGCCTGATCCGGTTCACCCATATTATTCAGTACTAGAACAGCGTCAGAAAAGTCATGCTCGAGGGTATAATCATTGACCGTGATAATCGTACGCAAACCCGCCGCTACCGAGGATTTAATACCATTTTCAGAATCCTCAAAAGCAATGCAGGCTTCAGGACTCAGACCCATTTTTTCCATCGCCCAGGTATATATATCAGCGGCTGGTTTTTTTGCCGGAACCACATCACCAGCCGCAATCACCTCAAACCAGCTTTCCGAATCAGCACCCAGGGTGTGGGTCAGTAAGGCCTGTACATTGGCTGGGGTGGTGGTAGTTGCAATACCCATACGCATCCCCTTTGCCCGTGCTTCTTTGAGTAAACGCTCCACTCCCGGACGTAGCGGTATCCGGCCTTCTGCCAGCAAGTCAGTATAGAAAGTGGTTTTGGATTGATGTAATTCTGCGATAAACGCATCAAGCTTATCCGGCCCTTCAAAATCAGTATTAAAATGCTGCAAATAATACTTCATCCGTTCCTTGCCACCGGTGACGGCCAGCAACTTGCCGTAAAGTTCAACCGACCAGTCCCAATCCAGTCCGGCTTTTTGAAAAGCCAGGTTAAATGCCACTCGATGTCCATCGCGTTCGGTATCGGCGAGCGTCCCGTCCACGTCAAATAATAATGCCTGTAGTGCTTGCTTCATGCCTGATAACCTATAATCTATGTGCATACATTTTCACTGCGCCAAAATTGTGAACGATCAGCGAAAAAATGAGGGGCGTACTTTACCGTAGACGGTGACAGGAAATCGAGTCCTTTAATTTTTTAGAATAAGGATATACGGCTGAAGCCGCATCTACTCGCCTATTTCGCACTCGCTAATGCGCTTTGTACAAAAATACAGCATTTATAAATCTATTCCTGTTATCAACACCTTAGCGGAAAAAAATGAGATTTTGTGCTAAAATTTAATATTGTTATCTATTCATTGATTGCGCTGTTTTAAATATTCTGGTATTAAATCGCGTTCATTTTAGATTCCCGGTATCGGTAGGAGACTGTTAGAGATGCCCACAAAGAAAAAAACTGTTGCAAAGAAAAAGACAAGCGCCAGCAAGAAAGAGCCTGCGGCAAAGAAAACAGCGGCTAAAAAAGCTACGAGTAAAAAATCAGTCAGCAAAAAAACCACTGCAAAAACAGGCGCGGCCAGCAAGAAAAAAATCACTCGCAAGAAGCCGGTGACTGCAAATTCAGATACGAAATCCTTTGAACCCTATAAGATGGTCAAGGGTGAAGAGTATATGAATGATGCCCATGTGGCTCATTTTGATGGACTATTGCTCGACTGGAAACACGAACTAATGGAAGAAGTGGATCGCACTGTGCATCACATGCAGGACGAAGCTGCCAATTTCCCGGATCCCAACGATCGTGCCACTCAGGAGTCCGAGTTCACTATCGAGCTTCGCACCCGTGATCGTGAACGTAAGCTAATCAAGAAAATTGATGAAGCCCTGGATCATCTGGATTCCGGTGATTACGGTTATTGCGAACAGTGTGGCATGGAAATCGGCATTCGTCGTCTTGAAGCACGTCCAACCGCAAATTTATGTATTGATTGCAAAAGTCTGGATGAAATTCGTGAACGTCAGCGGGGCTGAAAAAAGAATTTACTTCAAATAAAAAAAACCGCAGCAAGCTGCGTTTTTTTAGCCAGCCATAAACAAACGAGGTGCTTAAGCCGAACCCTGTATGTAGGTTCGATTTCAATCGAACGGGAGCGAGTGACAAGGCTCGGGGGCTTCGAATTTGTACGGTTCGACTGAAGTCGAACCTACAGCCGTACCCTACAGGTTATTCAACCTGCTATAGCAGGTTGGCTCTGACACCTGAGCTTCCGTTCCCACGCGGAGCGTGGGAACGAGGGTGAAAAACTGGCTCAGCGCAGGGAACACAGAGGTGAATTAATTTTTTGCTTTCCTTTGCGTCCCCTACAACCTTTGCGGTGAAATCTTTTACCCACTATAAGCTAAGCAGTACGACTAAAGCCGAACCACAAGAGCAGGCAGAAGGGACTATGATGATAATACTTATACAACGATTAATAGCTTAAAGCAGGGTATGCAACTCCCGCAACACCACTTTTGCCTGGGTTAATTCATTTTCATCGATTGACTCAATCGAGACTGGCAAGCTCCTCACCACATTTTTGATTGCCTGAAATTCATCCCGTTCATTTTCCAGCCAGTTACGCGCTCGCTGGATGACATCATGATCAGTGCGATGATCTTTGGGTTCATCCCGCAAATCCAGATTTGAAACTCGGCTCAATATCCTCCGCAATTGATTCACGATTCGCCGGACATAAGCACGCCAGATCATATCAGCAAGCCACAGCGCCACCACATTCACCAACAAAATCACCGGAATCACGGTCAGCAGAGTACTCATGAAAGCTGATGACCCCGCTGTGTCTGCATAATGAACACGATAAAGATTGCCATCAATGATCTCACTTAAATCAAGATACAACCAGATCATGGCACTACCAAACAGAATCACTTCCAGCCCAATAAGCGCGGCCAGTAAACGTCCCTGAATGGTAGAATCAATGAAGTGCCGGCGACGGCGAGATGCCATTGAGGTTTCTGTTTTACTTTTCTGTTCAGAATTATTCATAAATCATGACACTCAAAACACAGCCGCGAGGCTTGATTGGACATTACCAGCTTGCCGTGTTCCTGGGTGTAACCCTGATGACAGGAAATGCAACCTATCCGACCTTCTGGCAACATGATCTTTTTCGACAACTGCGTGGGTGAACGATAACCGCCATAACGTGATGCCTTAGCATAGCTGGCACCAACAGGATGATTCACTGCACCACCGGCATGTCGAACCAGACCGCGCGGATCGATATCAACGGGCGGGCCGCCATCAGCATTACTGCTGTGACAGCCCAGGCACTGGATGGTGAAGGCATCCAGACCCAATGGTTCTTTGATGGTACTGGCATTCAGATGACCGTTACTGATAATTGATGCCCCGGCATCCGGCATGGCCGCAAAAAAAGCACTGTCATGACAGGACATACACAACTCCCGGCCGCGTTTATCACCACGCAACAATCCCGGTTTACCAGAATGAATATCATGGCAAGTGCTACAGGTCACATCGCCTTTCCAGTCAACCGGGTACTCCGCTGGCAAAACACGATTAGGCGTAAAACCGGTGGCATGGCTGAGCCGCAGTGCATCTTCGTGACAGGCTCCGCAAATACGCTCCTGACTACTGAGCAACTTGTGGGCATTGTCGGCAACCGTGTTGTCTCCCGCCAGGTGGCAGACAACACAATTTGCATCATGTGCTGGATGGCTAATGGCAGTCACCTTTTCCAATATTAACAACGTGCTTAATAAAATCCCAGCAAACAGTAAAAACGACAAACTGGTTCGTTTCATGAAACATTTACTCTGGCGATGCGTGCCGTCAGTTGTTTAATTAATGCTGCATACTCCGCCGCTGCATTCTCATTATTAGATTGCAGACAGTGCTCCGCTTTATCGGTCAGCTCTCTGATTAACTGTCGATGCTGTTTTAAAGTTTGGATACTATCCAGCAACTGCCGGGAAACATCTTGCAGGCAGTCACCATCACGAATACCGATAATGGAATGATTTTCTGAAACCTCAAGGTTGCGGGCAAAACGATACAGCGGGCCAGCCACGCGGAAACTACTATAGAGTGAAATCATCCCGGTAATCATCGCCGCCAGCGAAAGCATGAACAGACCGGCAACCCATAATGCCGGAACAAGATGTGAGCGGGTCAACCAATGTGCCTTGATCATTTCGGTATAGCTGCCACCACTTTCCGCACCCAAAAAATAAACCAGCCCCCCCAGCACAATGGCTGCTGCCAAACCAATCAACAGGGCTATCAAAGCAAATTGTTTAAAGCGCGCTAACGTTTCCTGATCGGTGGCACATATTTCATTATTCTCAACTTGATTCATACCCCCTTTATCGGCAGGTGAATATAAGGCTTTAGTCACAAAGCCCCTCAGGATTAAAATTATACTTATAAAATTTTGCTATCAATCTGTGCTGGCAACACACTATTAAGTACTGGTATCCTTGTTAATTTTTACAGTATTTGGTATCAACACACAGGCTCCATGACCGCAAACTCAAGCCCCACACACCCCGCTTCTTCCTATGAAGGGCTGGAAGTCCGTAACTTAAGCTGTTCTCGTGAAGATCGGGATCTATTTTGCGGATTGAATTTTCAGCTAACTCCAGGCCACGCTATCCAGATAGAAGGTCCCAATGGCAGTGGTAAAACCACCCTGCTGCGTATGCTCTGTGGCCTGCGCCTTACCGATGAAGGCGAAATTCTCTGGAACGGAGAGGATATTAGTGAGGAACGCGCAGCTTATCTCAGTAATCTGAGTTACATCGGTCACGCCCACGGGGTCAAAGGCGAGCTCACTCCGCTGGAGAATCTGCGCGTTTATCAGGCCATGGCGGCCTGCAATAACCCGCTGTCGCTGGATGATGCGTTGGAAAAAGTCGGCCTGTTCGGCTTTGAAGATGTGCCCTCACGCACTCTTTCGGCCGGTCAGCGCCGCCGAGTGGCGCTGGCCCGGCTATTAATCAATCCGACTCCGCTGTGGATCCTGGACGAGCCCTTTACCGCCATTGATGTTCATGGCCAAAAGCAGATTGAAGAAATGATTACCCGGCACGTACTTGATGGCGGCATGGCCATTCTCACCTCCCATCACCCACTCGATCTCTCTGACGAGCATTTATCCAGCGTGACGCTCAGTACATGACAAATTCATCCCTGTTCAAAGTCTTTCTCACCGTCCTTAAACGCGATCTAACCCTGGCGCTGCGCACACGATCAGAAATTGCCAACCCCTTAATTTTCTTTATTATCGTAGTCAGCCTGTTCCCGCTGGCAGTGAGTCCAGAAGCCGGCTTGTTGAGAACCGTGGCGCCGGGGGTTATCTGGGTCGCTGCTCTGCTCTCTACCATGCTTTCGCTGGACAGTATTTTCCGCTCAGACTTTGAAGACGGCTCCCTGGAACAAATGCTGCTCAGTCCCCACCCCATGACCGTACTAGTATTGGGGAAAATTACCGCACACTGGCTGGTCAGTGGCCTGCCGTTGATTTTGCTCAGTCCCCTGCTCGGTGTGCTGTTGTTTCTGCCCTTTGAGGCCATGCCCGCCCTGCTGGCCACGCTGGCCCTGGGCACACCGGTGCTCAGTCTGGTCGGGGCGATTGGGGTAGCATTGACGGTCGGCCTGCGTCGGGGTGGGGTTTTGCTTTCCTTGCTAGTGCTGCCCCTGTATATTCCGGTACTGATTTTTGCCAGTAACGCGATTGCCACGGCAGCGGCTGATTTAAGCATCAAAGGACAACTGTATTTTCTCGCCGCCATGCTTGCGTTGGCTCTAACTATGGCACCACTCGCAACGGCAGCAGCATTACGGATAAGCTTGCGCTGAGCATGGGTTTTTATTGTTGATTTTTACGAGAAATTCGCTTTACTGAATGTTAAAGTTGGTTGATATTCATCAAGGCTGTCAGCCTGACAGAATCTGCTGCTCTGCCACCTGACAGGTAGCCGCTATTTTTACATCTGGAACTATAGAATTTTATGTGGTCATTTTTTCATAGACTCGCGTCTCCCAAGCACTTTTATCAATTTGCCGGTCGCCTGATCCCCTGGCTGGGATGGAGCACCCTGATTCTGTTCATTATCGGTATCTATCTGGGTTTATTTGTTGCCCCCACGGATTATCAGCAAGGTGAAAGTTACCGGATTATTTATATTCATGTACCGGCAGCCTGGATGTCCATGTTTGTCTACATGGTGATGGCCACAGCCGGAGGCATTGGCCTTATCTGGAAAATGAAAATGGCCGATATCGTGGCCTCCAGTGCCGCCCCACTCGGCGCTGCGTTTACCATTCTAGCCCTGGTCACCGGCTCACTCTGGGGCAAACCCATGTGGGGCACCTGGTGGATCTGGGATGCACGACTGACCTCGGAGCTGATCCTGCTATTTCTCTATCTGGGCTTTATCGCCCTGCAATCTGCAATTGAAGATCGGCGCACCGCCGCCAATGCCTGCGCTGTGCTGGCGCTGGTGGGTGTGGTGAATATCCCCATCATTCACTATTCAGTCGAATGGTGGAATACGCTGCATCAGGGTGCGACTGTGACCCGCTTCGATAAACCCGCCATGGCCACCAGTATGCTGATTCCGCTGCTGACCATGTTCCTTGCCTTCAAACTATATTTCGGGCTGACCCTGATGATGCGGGCCCGAGTCGAAATTCTGGAGCGTGAACGCGATACTACCTGGATGAAGGCAATGATTACGGAGTCCGAGAAATGAGTGATTTTTTCAATATGGGCGGCTATGCTCTGTATGTCTGGGTTTCTTACGGGCTAGCGCTGGTTATTCTTGTCTGGAATGTCATCCTGCCGATGCAGCGAAGAAAAAAGCACATCAGCATGATCAAGCGCCGTCTGCGTCGCGCGCAAAACGAAAAGTAATTCGATTAAACTTTTTTGCTTTTTAGTTGACCAATACTAAACCTTTCAATTTTACCCTGAACGAGATCTAAACATGCGATTCCTGCCCAAACATCCTAAACGCCGTAAACGTCTGGCCCTGATTGCCCTGATGATTACCGGCATCGGCAGTGCCGTAGCACTGGCCACCATCGCTCTGAAAGAAAATATCAATCTATTTTATGGCCCCACCCAGATTCTGGCCGGGGAAGCCCCAATAAATCATGCCTTCCGTATTGGCGGCATGGTGGAAGAAGGCTCAGTAAAACGTAACAAGGACAGTCTGGAAATATTCTTTGAAGTCACCGATACGGTGAATAAAGTCCAGGTCAGCTATACCGGTATTTTACCGGACTTATTCCGCGAAGGTCAGGGTATTGTTGCCCAGGGCAAACTACGTGAAGATGGTGTGTTTGTTGCCGATACCGTACTCGCCAAACATGACGAAAACTATATGCCCCCCGAAGCCACTCAGGCTATCAATGATGCACAAAAAACACTGATAGGAAACTAGCCGTATGATTCCAGAGCTTGGCCACTTCGCCCTGATACTCGCCCTTTGTCTCGCTATTGTGCAGGGAACTGTCCCCCTCCTCGGTACAATTTTAAATAAGCCTGGCTGGATGGCCCTGGCTCGGCGCGTGGCCTGGGGACAATTTTTCTTTATCTCCCTGGCCTTTGCCGTTTTACTGAATGCCTTTATCAACAACGACTTCAGTCTGGTTTACGTGGCTTCAAACTCGAACTCCGCGTTGCCGCTACCTTTCCGGATCTCCGCACTCTGGGGCGCACATGAAGGCTCGCTGCTGCTCTGGGCACTGCTGTTATCACTCTGGACCGTGGCGGTGGCCAAATTCAGCCATAGTCTGCCCCAGGATACCGTGGCTCGGGTAATTGCGATAATGGGCTTGATCAGCATCGGCTTCCTACTATTTATGTTGCTGACTTCCAACCCCTTTGATCGTATTCCCATCAATGCGATTCCCAGCAATGGCCGCGATCTCAATCCCCTGCTTCAGGATATCGGTCTAGTCCTGCATCCGCCCATGCTCTACATGGGTTACGTGGGCTTCTCAGTGGCCTTTGCCTTCGCTGTTGCCGCACTGATGGGCGGTCATCTTGATGCCGCCTGGGCACGCTGGTCGCGGCCGTGGACCGCCATTGCCTGGGTATTTCTCACCATTGGTATCGCACTCGGAAGCTGGTGGGCGTATTACGAACTGGGCTGGGGTGGCTGGTGGTTCTGGGATCCGGTCGAAAATGCTTCCTTTATGCCCTGGCTGGTGGGCACGGCCTTGATGCACTCGCTTGCAGTTACAGAAAAACGCAGCAGCTTTAAAAGCTGGACCGTATTGCTAGCTATTTTCGCTTTTTCTCTGAGCCTGCTGGGAACCTTCCTGGTCCGCTCCGGGGTACTCACCTCGGTGCATGCCTTTGCCACCGATCCGGCGCGCGGTGTCTTTATTCTTATTTTCCTCGGCATCGTGGTCGGCGGCTCACTGACCCTTTATGCCTGGCGTGCGCCAAAGGTAAAAGGCACGGGTGGCTTCCAGTTACTATCCCGTGAAACCCTGCTACTAAGTAACAACGTGTTGCTGGTGGTTGCCACCGCATCGGTATTACTTGGCACCATTTACCCGTTGATTCTGGATGCGCTGAACATGGGCAAGATTTCCGTTGGCCCGCCCTACTTCAACCGTGTCTTCATTCCTATCATGTTAATACTGATCGTACTCATGGGTATCGGTCCGCACACACGCTGGAAGAAAGATGATCCCAGCCGTCTGCTGAAACGTCTGGGTGGGCTGGTATTTGCCAGCATTATCCTGAGCCTAATTTTTGCCTACCTGCTCTATGGCGACAAGATCTCACTCGGCGTTACCGTGAGCATCAGTCTGGCCTTCTGGATTGTTTTAACGCTGCTTCACGATTTAAGAACCCGACTTAAAAACAAGCCCGGCTTTATTTCAGGCATGAAAAGCCTGCCACGTGAATTTTATAGCATGAGCTTTGGTCACCTTGGCATTGCCATGTTTACCATTGGTGTCACCCTGACCAGTGTCTACAGTATCGAACGCGATATCCGTCTGGCACCGGGAGAAGATATCGAACTGGCCGGCATGACCTTCAGTTTTATCAGTGTTGAACAAAATCAGGGGCCGAACTATCAAGCCAGCACGGGACATATTCGTGTCAGCAAAGATGGTAAAGAAATCGCCATGATGCATCCAGAAAAACGCTTCTATCAGGTACAGGGACGACCCATGACCGAAGCGGCGATTGATGCTGGCCTGTTCCGTGATATTTATATTTCACTGGGTGAACCACTACCTGACAGTGATGCCTGGGCCGTGCGTATTTATTTTAAACCCTTCATACGCTGGATCTGGCTTGGCGCTTTAGTGATGGCCTTCGGCGGTCTACTTTCTGCAACCGACAAACGCTATCGCCTGCCGGTGAAAAAATTAAAAACTCAGGCAGCAAAAATGTTGAAGCAGGCAACGGCAAGCAGTTAGTCGATAAAAATCCATAGCATCGTTCGTGTAGGTTGGGCTGAGTAAAACGAAGCCCAACAAAAACACCACGCAATTAAGCATTTAAATTCAGGAAACACCATGGCACGCTTTTTAATCCCTTTGGCACTGTTTATCGCTCTCGCCATTTTTCTCGGCATCGGTCTGACCCGCGATCCTAAACTGGTGCCCTCCCCGTTAATTGATAAACCCGCACCGGCATTTGAAATATCCCGGCTTTATCAACCGGAGAATAAATTTTCCGATAAAGACTTCATCGGCAAGGTATCCATTTTAAATGTTTGGGCCAGCTGGTGTGGGGCCTGTCGTCAGGAGCATCCTTTCTTGATGAAACTGGCAAAAGAAAAAGCCATCACCATCTATGGACTGAACTACAAAGATACAAGAGAGGATGCTAAACGTTGGCTGATGGAATACGGCGGTAATCCCTATAACGTAGTGGGCTATGATGACACTGGACGTACCGGTATGGACTGGGGCGTATATGGTGTACCAGAAACCTTCGTCATCGATAAAAAAGGTGTGGTTCGTTACAAATATGTCGGCCCACTGCACCCGCAAGTCTGGCAGGATCAACTTCTGCCTCTCATTCAAAAACTGCAGGCTGAATCATGAATACATCAACAGTCTCTAAAAGACTACTCGCCATCATCCTACTATTGTTTTTTATTTTATCCGCACAGGCCACCATTGTGGCCTTCAAGTTTGATGATGCTGATAAAGAAGCCAGATTCAAACAGTTCAGTGAAGAGCTTCGCTGTCTGGTTTGCCAAAATCAATCACTAGCGGATTCTAATGCCGAACTGGCGATGGATTTACGCCGTGAACTTTATAAAATGATTCAGAACGATGCCACCGATGAGCAAATCGTCAGCTTCATGGTGGACCGCTATGGTGACTTTGTTCTCTATAAACCACCGGTCAAACCTTCAACCTGGCTGCTCTGGTTCGGCCCCTTCATTCTTGTCGTAATTGGACTGATCATCCTGTTCCGTGTCATTCGCAGCACAGGTAAACAGGAAGACACAGCACTTAGTGCAGAAGAACAGAAAAAACTGGATATATTACTTGAGAATGAGAAAGAGGAACCCCGTTCATGATGACTTTTATGTTTCTCATTTTTGTCCTTGTTGCCATGGCACTATTTTTTGTGCTGCCACCACTGCTTGGCCGTTACAAAGTCTCACAGACTATGCATAACGAACTCAATTTGGCTATCTATCAACAACGTTTGAAAGAGCTGGAAGATGACGGAGAAGATGATCTTTCCCCTGAGCAAAAAGAGATTATGCGCCAGGAATTAAAGAAAAATCTTTTGCAGGATATGGAAGAAGAGGAAGTAAGTGATATTAGCCTGAAACAGCGTTCAGGCTTTGTGGCGACCCTGGTCGGTGTCAGCGTTCCACTGCTGGCACTAGGGCTGTATAGCGCGATCGGGCCGGATGAACTATCTGGAATTATTGCCGGTGATGCTGTGGTTCCCGCAGAAACTCAAAATGCACATACGGGTAATCAACAACTTCCTGACGTGGCCAAAATGGTCGAAAAACTGGAGCAACGCCTGACTGAAGATCCGGAAAATGCCGAAGGCTGGCAAATGCTGGCAAGAAGCTACATGTACATGCAGCGTTTCAATGACGCCACCATGGCCTATGAAAAAGCCCAGGCACTCGATAAGAACAATCCCCAGACTCTGACCGACTATGCCGAGGCACTTGCGATGGTTCGTCAGGGCGATATGCAGGGCAAACCAACCGAACTCGTTTTACAGGCGCTCAAAATTGAACCCACGCACAGCAAAGCATTATGGCTAGCAGGAGCCGCTAAAGTTCAGGTGCAGGAATATCAGGCCGGCATCAACTATTGGCAACGTCTAATGAAAATGCATGAGCCAAATAGCGAAGGTGCAAATGAATTACAGAATCGAATTGACATGGCGGCCAAGGCATTACGAGATAGTGGTGGTAAGCCCGTATTAGAAAAACCAGCGGCAAAACTAAAAATTAAAACCATTATCAGCGTCGAAGTAAAACTCGATCCGGCACTGGCAGCTAAAGCAAACCCGGAAGACACACTCTTTATTTACGCCAAAGCCGTCAACGGCCCACCCATGCCACTGGCCATCGTCAGAAAGCAGGTAAAAGATTTACCGCTGAAAGTAATACTGGATGATTCCATGGCCATGACACCCCGCGCCCGCCTGTCCGGTTTTGAGCGAGTCTATGTCGGTGCCCGCATCTCCAAAGCCGGTAGTGCCAGGGCCGAAGCTGGTGATTTACAGGGACGCAGCAGCATCCTTACCACTGGTGGTAAAGCAAGTGCACAGGTAATAATTGAACAGGAAATTGACTAGAAAAATAAAAATACACCGCTCGTCCTGAGCTTGTCGAAGGAAGCCTGTCGAATGAACCACCGCTCGTCCTGAGCTTATCGAAGGAAGCTTGTCGAATGAACCACCGTTCGTCCTGAGCTTATCGAAGGAAGCTTGTCGAATGAACCACCGTTCGTCCTGAGCTTGTCGAAGGAAGCCTGTCGAATGAACCACCGTTCGTCCTGAGCTTGTCGAAGGAAGCCCCGTCGAAAAACAAATGTACATAAATTAGTGAATTAGTATTGGGTACTATTTATAAAATGAACTACTGGCTAATGAAATCCGAACCCGATGTTTTCGGCATCGATCACCTGATCGCCATGCCCAATAAAACCGAACACTGGGATGGTGTGAGAAACTATCAAGCTCGCAACATGATGCGCGATGATATGAAAAAAGGTGATCTGGTTTTTCTCTACCACTCCAATTGCAAACAAATCGGCATCGTTGGAATCATGAAAGTCGTCAAGGAAGGCTACCCAGATCACACCGCCTTTGATCCCGAAACAAAATACTACGATCCTAAAAGCGATCCAGATAAACCACGTTGGTATATGGTAGACATCCAGCATAAACGCAAATTCAAACGGACGATTACTTTGCAGGAACTGAAACAGCATCCGCAACTTGATGGTATGGCCCTGCTGCGTAAGGGTAACCGGCTGTCGGTTATGCCGGTTGAGGAAGATCAGTGGGAATATATTTTAGGGATAGAATGAAAATATATTTGTTACACCACCCTATATTAACCATGTGAAATGAACCTGGTTTTCTCTTCAATATTTATTGATAGCCTAACAAACCTCCCCCCCCCCAAAAAATCAGGTTCCAGGGTAATGAAAAAATAAATACTGCTTGCCTGACACTATTTTAGGCGAGGCTTACAAAATAACCCCCGGTTACCTTCATGAGATAACGGGTGACAAAGCCCCTGTCGGCCTTGCCCAGCAGTAAATACCGGTGTTTGACCCCGGTCTTTTGCACCCACTGATAACGTTCTTGTTTGTGGGTGGCGATGCCAAAGGCCACAGCCTGCGTGCCTTCGAGAAACTGCCTGATGGCAGCAATGCTGGTTAGTTGCTCTAAACTCATTATCGTTTTCATCCTGTGATCATGAGCGACATCAATCGCTATTTCAGGCTCATTTCATATTGGATAAGACTTCATCTTGACATCATAATATCAATAACTTATGAATATATTCGTAACTAGATCTACCCACGAATTCTGCTGAAGAGCCAATTTTAACTCAATAAATGGCTTCCTAGAATAACCGGATTTATACTTATATACTTACTAGATCTTTATAAATAGCCATGTGTGCATCAACAACTTTCTGAATCGTAAACTCGCGCTCCGCTAATACTCTACCAGCCCGGCCCATCTTCCTGCGTAAGGAATCATCTGTAATTAAACGTTCTAATGCATCAGCCAATGATTTAATATCATGAACTCGCACTAACAAACCACTAACATCTGGTTCAATCGCATCACGACAACCCGGCACATCTGTTGTTACAACCGCTCGACCACATGCTGCAGCTTCAATAAGCACCTTTGGTAGCCCTTCTCGATAAGATGGAAGACATACAATATGTGAACTTGCCATTATCTTTGGAATATCCGCAGAATACCCACTCCATTCCACAACGTTTTCTTTACACCCTAAATCAATTTCTTGATAAGAAATTGATTTAGGGTTACCTTTATCGATATCCCCAACTAATAAAAATCGTGCTTCAATCCCTCTTTTTTTTAAATGACGTGCAGCTTCAACAAACTCCTTTATTCCTTTATCCCATAGCATTCGAGCAATCAATACAACTACAGGGGGGCCGTCTAGTTCAGGTTGTACAAAATATAAGTTAGTATCCACCCCGGATCCCTTAATTAAAACCGCCTGTTCTTTATTTAGAATACCCATATTTATAAACATTGATTGATCGTCAGGATTCTGGAATATCACTTTGACATTTTTTTTCCTTAGAACATACCTGTACGCAGTTTTAACAAGCAAACGCCTTAATTTTGCCCGTAAACCTTCTGCAATAAAAACAAAACCAAGTCCAGATATTGCATTAACAACATTTGGTACTTTTACAATACCTGCTATAAAACTTCCATATAGCACAGGTTTAATAGTTACATGATGAACAATATCTGGCTGGATTTTTTTATATAGCATATACAATCCATATAAAGTACGTAATTCATGCAAAATCTCAGACGAACTTCTTGTAAAAGGAATTTCATGAACTGTTAGGCCTTTACTTCTAATTTGCGCCACCTCCGGCCCCGCACTAGTTGCTACATGTACATCATAACCAGCTGACTTTGCTGCTAATGCAATTGGAAGCCGGTGTGAAATAAAAAACCAGGGTACGTTAACAACAAAAAGAAGTTTTGCTGTCATTATGCTACTGAGATTCAAGCCATTGTTGGAACATTAACACATCCCACAAATGGTACTGCCAATTTCTTTTACCTGACAGATGTTCTTCCCACTTGGCACGAATTGGAGCAGGTTCAAAATAACCTTCATGACGCAAACGGCTTTCATTTAACAATGACTCAGCCCAGTCTTTTAATGGGCCACGCAACCATGAATCAATTGGCACTCCGAACCCCATCTTCGGCCTATCTATCAGTGTCTTAGGAACATACTTATAGAGTAATTGCTTCAATAACCATTTACCCTCACCATTTCGAATCTTCATATCAAGAGGTAATTTCCAGGCAAACTCTACCACTCGATGATCAAGCATGGGAACACGAGTTTCCAGGCTAACCGACATTGCAGCACGATCAACTTTAGTGAGAATATCGTCAGGTAAATAACTAACTGTATCTAAATACATCATTTGTTGCCCAATATCTGATAGCTCAGCCCATTTACTAGTATCGTTAAGAACTGTTGATGTATTTATTGCATCATGAACCAAATCATCCGGTTTTTTCCAATGAGAAACAAGATTCATATACATCGCTTCTGGAGTATCAACAGAAAGAATGTCCGCTAACTTCCGGATCTTATCTTCAGGCAAATTAAAGTGAGCCCGCGCAGGTAAAATTGAAGATATGACCTTATATAACAGATTCCAACCTTGCGGAGAAATAAGCATCATCGCCCGTGAAATTATATTTCTAGTAGTTAGTGGCAAAAACTTAATTTTATTCCAGATTTTCTTTGCCAAAAAATGGCGGTTATAACCACCAAAAAGCTCATCACCCCCATCACCAGTAAGTGCAACTGTTACATGCTGCTTGGCCATAGAAGAAACTAGATACGTTGGTAGCTGAGAAGAATCAGCAAAGGGTTCATCATATATTGAAGGTAATTTAGGTATAACATCGAGTAGATCATTTGTATCAAGGTACAATTCTGTATGATTAGTTCCTAAATATTCAGCAACGTCTTTAGCATGAACGGCCTCATTATAATATTTTTCATTGAACCCGATTGAAAAAGTATTCACAGGTAAAGTTGACTGCGTTTGCATTAAAGCAACGATAATTGACGAATCAACACCCCCAGAAAGAAATGCGCCCAAAGGCACGTCTGATATCATTTGCTCCTGAACTGAACGTGACATCACACCTTCAAGTTTTAATATCGCGTCATTAACATTCCCGGAAAATGGCTTCTTACAGCCAGATTGTACAATTTCCCTAATACTCCAATAAGGCGTTATTGTTGGCTTCCTTTCACCATATTTAAGAACAAGCATTGAACCAGGCTCAAGCTTATAAATATCATGGTATATAGAATAAGGTGCTGAAATCACATTATGACGTAATAACAAACAGATGGAATTTCTATTAATCTCACCAAGAAAGGCAGGATGTACGCGTAATGCTTTTAACTCCGATCCAAATAAAAATGTATCACCCTGCCAACCATAATAGAGCGGCTTTTCACCCAGTCTGTCACGTGCCAGGATTAATTCTTTTTTATTGCAATCCCAAATTGCAAGGGCGAACATACCAGAACACTGTTGTAACGTTTTCTCAACACCCCATGCTGTAAATGCACTTAATAATGTCTCAGTATCAGAATGTCCACGCCAATTAGCCGCATCACCCGTTTTATCTAAATCTTTACGAATAGATAAATGATTATATATTTCACCATTAAAAATTATAGTGTAACGACCACAGTGTGAAAGCATCGGTTGATGTCCAGCAGAGGACAAATCTTGAATTGATAACCGTGCATGGCCTAAGACAATACCATGTTCTTTTTTTGTCCACACACCTGAATCATCTGGGCCCCGATGATGTAATTTTTTCACCATGCGTGCGCCAACATCCGAAACATCATTAATTATTTCGGTACTAAAAAAACCAACAATACCACACATTCAACATTTACCTATACTTACGGTAAGAAAACCGGCGTTATACTTAATGATTGAACGAGACAAAAATAAGAGAAAAAACACTTTATTTTCATAGTTATTAATCGCTGCATAAGTATTCGCAGTTTGATTCGTCTATCTAAATCATTGCATCTGTAATATACAACGTATCTTTCATTTTAAAAAAACTCTTGATCAGCGACGTTGTTTTCTGGATGGACCTCAATATAGAAGTGAAGCTACTTTTCATGGCTTCCTTGCTCGCAATGGGTAATTTAGATAAACGTGATTTCGCATGGTTCCATACTTGCTCATCCGGGTTCAATTCTGGCGAGTAAGGGGGCAGAA
>UOFY01000005.1_pt1 | contig 80552 bp, 71 predicted proteins | sample 1990141 | NCBI WGS metagenome assembly UOFY01 (sample SAMEA4728526, study PRJEB27164) | hydrothermal vent metagenome | biome: marine basaltic hydrothermal vent biome; feature: marine hydrothermal vent; material: mineral | place: Pacific Ocean | collected 2011-06-14/2011-07-23 | depth 1741 m | reverse complement strand
TACTGCAAGCCATTGATGGCATTTCAGAACAGGAAGAAGTGTGAGTAACATACTGGACATTGTAAATATTTATAACAAAAGCTATGCTTTTCCGGCATAGATTTTTGGCATTAAAAAATAACACATGAACACCTACCAACCACCCTACAAAATAACCCAAAAAATTCTTTCTCTGGTGGCGCAGATCAGTGAAGCTGTGGCAGGTGTGGCGATAGTAGAAATTCAAAACTCGCCCCAGCTTCGTAAACAAAACAGGATAAAAACCATTACCGGAACGCTGGCGATTGAGGGTAATACGCTCAGTTTGGAACAGGTATCGGCCATTGTGGAGGGCAAGCCTGTCAGGGGTTCGAAAAAAGAGATTGCAGAGGTGCGCGGAGCGATTAAGGCGTATGAGGCATTGGCACAGTATCAAGCCCATAGTATGGGCGATCTGCTGGATGCGCATAAAAAAATGACAGAAGAAATTTTGCCCGATGCCGGGCGTTTTCGTCGTGGCGGTGTGGGGGTTCATAAAGGTGATGAAGTAGTTCATGTTGCACCGCAAGCGGGCAGGGTGCAGGTCTTGATGGCAGATTTATTGCGCTGGCTTGAGCACACCGAAGACCATCCCCTGATTCGTAGCTGTGTTTTTCATTATGAATTTGAATTTATCCATCCTTTCAGTGATGGCAATGGCAGAATGGGGCGGCTCTGGCAGACCTTAATTCTGGGGCAGTGGCGAGAGGTTTTCTATTCATTACCGATTGAAAACACCATAAAAGATAATCAGCGAGCGTATTATGATGCCCTGCAAGCGGCGGATAGCAAGGCTGAAAGCACGGTATTTATTGAATTTATGCTTACGGTTATATTGGCCAGTATCAACACCACCGACCCAGTTACCGACCCAGTTACCGACCCAGTTGAAAAATTATTATCAGTCATGGGTGATGGCTATTTAAGCAGTGCTCAAATTATGGTTAAGGTCGGCTTATCTCATAAGCCCACTTTCAGACAAAACTATCTATTACCTGCTTTGGAGCAGGGGCTTATTAGTATGAGTCATCCAGAAAACCCTAATAGTCCCAAACAAAAATACATCAGGAAAAAACAATGAGTAACATCAGTGGCATCGTAAAATCAGCCAGAAAAATAATGCGCCAGGACACGGGCACAGGGAGTGATGAACTTCGTATTCTGCAATTGAGTTGGATGTTGTTTTTAAAAATATTCAGCGACAAGGATAAAGAATTAGAGCTGTTAGTGGATGACTACACATCGCCGATTTCTGAAGAATTGCACTGGGACGAATGGGCCAGTGATGATGAAGGCATGACAGGTGATGAGCTATTAAAATTCGTCGATCAAAAGCTTTTCCCTACGCTTTCCAGTATTGATCTTTCTACGGGTAACCGCCGTGCCGTACTGGTGCATGAAGTTTTCGATAATAATTATAACTATATGAAGTCAGGCATTCATCTGCGTCAGGTAATTAACAAGCTGAACGAAATTGATTTTAACAACAGTAAAGACAAACACGTATTCGGCCAGATTTACGAAACCTTTCTTAGCGAATTGCAAAGCGCAGGCACGCTGGGTGAGTTTTATACACCGCGAGCTATTACCGACTTAATGACAGAGCTCGTTAATCCGCAACATGGCGAAAAAGTATTAGATCCTGCTTGTGGGACAGGTGGTTTTTTGACTACCACGATAGAGCATTTAAAAGAACAGGCTGCCAATATAAAACAGCGTGAAGCCATTGCTCAAAACGTTACGGGTTGGGAATACAAACCACTACCCTATATGTTAGCAAATACCAATTTGATTCTGCACGATATAACGACACCCAACATTCGTTTTGGTGATTCATTAGAACGGCCTTTAACGGAGTACGGCAAGAAAGATCGTGTGGATGTGATACTTGCCAATCCACCTTTTGGCGGCGTGGTATCCAACAACAATGAAAACAATTTTCCTCAAACTTACCGTACTAAAGAATCAGCCGATCTGTTTTTAATCCTTATGATTCATTTGCTTAAAAAGGGAGGGCGTAGCGCGATTGTTTTACCTGATGGCTCCCTCACCGGCGATGGAGTCAAACAACGCATCCGTCAAAAGTTGTTGGAGGATTGCAACCTGCACACTATTATTCGCCTGCCTAATTCTGTGTTTCAGCCCTATGCTTCTGTGGCCACCAATTTATTGTTTTTTACCAAAGGTGAGCCGACAAAAAACGTTTGGTACTACCAACATACACTACCCGAAGGCTACAAGGCTTACTCCAAAACCAAGCCGATTCAACTAGCAGAATTTGACGGCCTGAAACAGTGGTGGAACAAGCGAGCAGCCAATGAGCAAGCCTGGCAGGTAGACATCAAAACTATCATCGAAAGCGGTTACAATCTTGATATTAAAAACCCGCACCAGCCCGAAGAAGAAAAACAATATACCAGTGGCGAGTTGCTGGATTTGATGCACCAGTCATTTGGCAAGAGTGATGAACTGCTGGCGCAATTAAAAATGGAATTATCAAGTGGGTAATGTGATAAAAAACAGTGATTACACGGCTCTGCTGGTAGAAGTAAAAGATCATATAAGGATGGCGCGACAAAAAGCTATTGTGTCTGTCAATACACAAATGCTCATGCTCTATTTCAGGATTGGTGAAACAATTGCCCAAAAGCAAAAAAAGCTGGGTTGGGGGGCTAAAGTCATTCAGAAACTTGCTGTTGATATCAAGAATGAACTACCTGAAATCAAAGGATTTTCAGAAAGAAATATTAAGTTAATGGTTCAATTCTACACTGAATATAAGAATACAGAATTTGGGCAACTGCCAGTTGCCCAAAATAACATAACAGCAAATGCGCAACCGCTGGTTGCCCAAATTCCATGGACTCACAATGTGCTGCTTATGCAAAAAATCAAGGACAGGGCTTTACGCGAGTGGTATATGACACAAACGCTGGAAAACGGATGGAGTAAAGCTGTTCTAACCCATATGATTGATGCAGAAGTGCATAATAGAGAGGCAAAGCTGACTTCAAATTTCAAACAACTCATGCCTTCACCCGACAGTGATTTGGTTCAACAATCTTTTAAAGACCCCTATATTTTTGATTTTCTCACCATAGATACGCACTTTCGAGAAAGGGAGCTGGAACTCAATCTGGTTAAAAATATGGAAAAATTTCTGCTTGAGCTGGGTAGTGGTTTTGCCTTTGTAGGCAGGCAATATCTACTTGAAATTGGTGATGATGAGTTCTATATCGACTTGCTTTTTTATCACCTGAAGCTCAGGTGCTTCGTGGTGATTGAACTGAAAAAAGGAAAATTCAAGCCGGAATATTCTGGTCAGGTCAATTTCTACTGTAGCGCAGTGGATGAGTTGCTGGCTCAGAAACAGGACAAACCTACAATCGGATTAATACTGTGCCAGGAAAAAAATGAGATTGTTGCAGAGTATTCATTAAAAACCACAACCCAGCCCATAGGCATAAGCAAGTATGAATTGACAGAAATCTTGCCAAAAGAGCTGGAATCAAGTCTGCCCACAATAGAAGAAATTGAAGCAGAGTTTGGGGGCGGAAAATGAAAAATAATTGTAAATATGTAATAACCAATGATGAACTGCTGGTACAGCTCAGGAAGGAGTTGGTGTAGTGGTTAGTTTTGAACCTGTGTTGATTGGCGATTTCTTACACCGCATAAGGCGACCTGTAGACCTATTGCAAGACAAGAAGTACAAACTTGTTACGATTAAAATGAATCATAAAGGTGTAGTTTTACGAGAAAAAAACTTGCTTCAAACATAAAGTCAAAGATGTATGAAGTGAAAGAGGGCGATTTCATCCTTTCCGGAATTGATGCTAGAAATGGTGCCTTTGGAATTATCCCCAAAGAATTAGATGGGGCAATTGTAACCAATGATTTTTGGTATTTTGATATTGACGAGAATATTGTAGACAAACATTTATTTCTCGAATTAACATCTACTCAATGGTTTGATGAAATATGTAGAAAGGGAAGTGATGGAACAACTCAAAGGATTAGGTTGCAAAAAAACAAATTCTTTAATCAGGAAATCAATCTCCCTGCTGTTGGTGAGCAAGGTGAGTTTATTTCGTGGTTTAAGCAATGTAAGCAGAAAAGTAATGAATTGACCTCAGAAATCACCCACCAACAAACCCTGCTAAAAAAACTACGCCAAAGCATTTTACAAGAAGCCATTGAAGGCAAACTCACCGCCGACTGGCGACAACAAAACCCCGATGTCGAACCCGCCAGTGAATTACTAGCACGTATTCAGGCAGAAAAAGCCCAACTGATTAAAGACAAAAAAATCAAAAAACAAAAAGCACTGCCACCAATTAGTGAGGAAGAAAAACCGTTTAAATTGCCGGAAGGATGGGAGTGGTGTCGCTTAAATGAGTTGATACTAGAAAACCCAAGAAATGGATATTCCCCTAAAGCAGTTGAATTTCAAACTGGAACAAAAACACTAAAGCTTGGTGCTACAACTACTGGAAAATTCATTGATACTAAAATTAAATACATTAATGAGAAAATCGAAAGAGATTCTTTTTTGTGGTTAGAGCATGGAGATATTTTAATCCAACGGGGCAATTCTATTGATTTTGTCGGTGTCTCAGCAATTTATGACGGTGGTGAACACTAATTTATTTATCCTGATTTAATGATGAAGCTTAAGCCAGCATCTTTGGTATCAGGTAAATTTCTGCATCACGCTTTATTGAGTCCATATTGCAGGGAATACTTTCGGGATAATGCGAGTGGTGCTCAGAAAAGCATGCCGAAAATTAATCAAGGTATTGTATCTGGAGCTTTAATACCTTTTTGTTCGTTAAGAGAGCAAAAAGCCATCGTTACCAAAGTTGCAAAACTGCTCACCCTCTGCGATCAACTGGAAACACAAATCACCAGCAACCAAACCCACGCCGAACAATTGATGCAGGCCGTATTAAAAGAAGCCTTTTCGCATACCAGCGAACAAGCAGAAAAGGTCGCGGCCAATGCTTAACCGTTTTACCAAAAAATAAAAAACAAACGGAAAGTTACAGGATTTATCAAATGAATGAGAAATCATAGTTCGATGCGTCAGCTTCTATGCCTGGTTACCCCCCTGTGTCAGGATAGTTGTTGCCGGTAACAGACGCACGCAAGCGGGCGGGTCTTTCACTGGTACGTGTTCACGACCTCAAAGCATACATTTGGCCGCCGATTACGGGCGGCAGGTGTGAGTTACGAGGATCGGCAGGATCGGTTGGGACACAAGTCGGGAAGGATCACTACGCACTACTCGGCAGCCGAACTGGAGAACCTGATTGAGGCGGCTAACCGGGTGTGCGGGGGAAAACTCCCGCACTGGTATTGTTAAAGCAAAAAGCGGCTACCGCCTGAGGCGATAACCGCTTGATTGTAAAAGTGAAATTTGGTGCGCCCGACACGATTCGAACGTGTGACCGCCTGGTTCGTAGCCAGGTACTCTATCCAGCTGAGCTACGGGCGCTTGATGTTATTCATTCACTTTGAGGGCGTTTTTACCCCCTGTCTGCGAAGGCGCGTATCATAACAAAGCAAATTACTTAATGCTAATTTTATGCTGCTTTTTATACAATATTATTTATAGTACCCGGGGGTTAGGGAATTACTCTCTACTTAGTGGCTATGGCCGCCGCCACCGCCCATCCCGGCAGCAGGCATGGCATTCAGCCCGGTATTCTTGCTGTGGCGTCGCGGTGTTTGATCCGATGGAAGCAGCTCATTGTCAATTTTGACTAATTTGTCATCTTTAAAAAATAGGTTCAGGTGCTGTGTGAACATTTCCTTACCACCGGGTTTAAAACTGAATGGGTAGTCCCAGCGATTGGGATGGAAGACGTCTTTGAGTATCGGGCTGCCGAGGACGAAGAGTACCTGACGCGTGGTCATCCCGGTTTTGAGTTGTTCGATCTGTTCATCATCCAGCGTATTGCCCTGTTGTACATCAATTTTATAGACGCTACAGGCCATTATCCCTGTACAGAGAAGGGTTAAAACGATTATATTGAGAAAGATTCGCATTTGTATCAGCAGAATTAGTATACTTATTGATTACCGATGCACATCATAACTGAATCAACCAATAACGGGTAGCTGGGGTGGAAAATGGATAGCAATGATCTGAAAAGCGCGGGGCTTAAAGCAACTTTGCCGCGATTGAAAATTCTGACTTTTCTCCAGGCCAGCTCGGTTCGGCATATGAGTGCGGAAGATGTTTATAAGGCGATGTTGAAGAGTGGTGACGATGTGGGGCTGGCCACGGTTTACCGTGTGTTGACCCAATTTGAGTCGGCCGGACTGGTGACTCGTCATCATTTTGATGAGGGCCATTCTGTTTTCGAGCTGAATCTGGGTGAACACCATGATCATATACTGTGTGTGAAATGTGGTAAGGTGGGTGAGTTCATCGATCGGGTAATTGAAGAACGTCAGCATGAAATTGCCAAAAAACAGGGTTATACCATCACTGATCATGCTCTGGTTATTTATGGCGTTTGCCCTGAATGTCAGGGTTAATTATTTTTTTGCTCACTTCCTTACTGTAGTTGATATGTTCCAGCCTTATTTATTTTTTATCACTTTTGTTTTTTCCGGTTTTCTTTCCTCCAATGTATCAGCTGAAAATGGTAATTCCACATGGAAGCCGGAAGCGGTTGACTATGACTGGGTGCAACTCACCTCGGGTGAATGGCTCAAGGGTGAAATTAAGTCGATGTATAATGAGAGTCTGGAGTTTGATAGCGACAAACTTGATTTGCTCAATATTGACTGGGAAGATGTTCAATACCTGAAAAGCCATGGTTCCTGTCATATTCATTTCGAAAAATATGGGGCGATTATCGGGGTACTGAAAATCTCAGATACAAAGATAATTATTTCTAATGCTGATGAGGTAAAAACTTTTGAACGTAAGCAATTGGTGTCATTTACTCCGGCGGGTGAACATGAAATTGATCTATGGAATATTAAGTTTGGCTTAGGTTTGAACTTTAGTCGCGGTAACACTGAGCAAATTGATTATACGGCAAAATTTTCGGCCAAACGGCGCACGGCGGAATCGCGTTTTTTGCTTGATTATATCGGTAATATCTCAAAAACGAATGCGGTTTCTGGCACTCTGGAAGAAACGATTAATAATCATCGTTTATCATCCAGTCTGGATAAATACGTTACACGCGAGTTTTTTTATACGCCAATTTTTGCTGAGTATTTTCGTGATCCTTTTCAGAATATTGATCAACGTATTACACTTGGTGCGGGTTTGGGTTATAGCCTTTACGATACTAGTCGATTTGAGTGGAATATATCAGCGGGCCCGGCTTTTCTTTCTACCCGATATGCATCGGTACAGCCGGGGGGAAATAGCAGCGTTACTACAGGTGCATTAGCGGCAGGCACCGATATTGATCTGGCCTTGAGTAAGACGCTGGACTTTATTTATAAATATAGTATTCAGGTATCAAAAAAAGAAGCCGGTGGTTATACCCATTATATGATTGCCACGCTTGAAAGTGAAATAACCGGGTATCTGGATCTTGATGTGTCTTTAGTCTGGAATCGTATCAGTCAGCCGACAGTGGATGGGGAAGGTAACTTGCCCAAACCGGATGACTATCGCTTGATGTTGGGGGTGAGTTATTCTTACTGAAAGCTATTTGTTGCGGATATCTATGTAGGTTGAGAGTGGGTTGTTTACCCTAAATTTCACACCTGGGCTTCTTCGATCATTTCCCTGGCATGACTTAAGGTTTGTTTGGTAATTTTTAAGCCCCCTAGCATGCGGGCAATTTCATCCACCCGCTGTGTTTCCGATAATGTTTGTATGTCGCTGCTGGTATTGCCGCCATCGGCCTGTTTACAGACCTGCAAATGCTGGTGGCCGAGTGCCGCCACCTGGGGCAGGTGGGTGACACAGATCACCTGTTGATGATGGCCCAGCTCGCGTAACTTTCGGCCGACGATTTCTGCAACTCGGCCACCGATACCGACATCGACTTCATCAAAAATCAGCGTTGGGGTAAGCGATACATCTGCGCCGATAACCTGAATCGCTAAACTGATGCGCGACAGTTCACCACCGGAGGCCACTTTGTTTAAGGCTTTGAGGGGCTGACCGGGATTGGCGCTGACCACAAACTCAGGAATCTCCTGTCCCCATTGTGAAAAATTATTTTCAGCGCGTGCTTCAAGTTCAATCTGAAAACGTCCACCATCCATACCCAATTGCTGCATTTGTTCGCTAACCTGGGTGGAAAGTTTCTTCGCCGCCCTGTTGCGACTCTGGCTGAGTTTTCGCGCACGAGAAAGATATTCGCTGCTGGCCTGTTCAATGTCCTGTTGTAGTCGCCCGGCACGAAGGTCAGCCTGTTCTAGTTGAGCCAGCTCTGCCTGCAAACGACTGAAATGTGCCGGCAGTTCCGGTGGGGCGATCTGGTGTTTGCGGGACAGATCGGTGATCACGGCCAGTCGTGTTTCGATCTCAGCCAGTCGCTGAGGATCAAGTGCGATATTATCCCGATAATGGCGTAGTTCATTAACGGCTTCGTTGATCTGTATGCTGGCGCTGTCGAGCAAGCTGGCTGCATTTTTCAGGTTAGAATCCAGGCCGGTGAGAGACTGTAAGTCCGAGAGGCTTTGGCTCAGCAGGGTGGTGACGGAAGCCTGATCATTCTCTTCCAGCCGGTTGAGAATTTGATCGCTGCTTTCCAGAATCTCACGGGCATTGGCCAGACGTTTGTGTTCAGTATCGAGTTCATTGGCTTCACCGATGGCCAGGTTCAGTGTTTCCAATTCGCTAACCTGATAGCGCAGTAGTTCAAGCCGGGAGGCGCGTTCGCTGCGCGCTTGCTCCAGTTCCTGCATATCTTTGTTCAGTGATTGCCATTGAGTATAAGCGCGAGCGACGGCTGTGAGCAGGCTCGGATGGCGGGCATAGTCATCCAGTAATTGCTGCTGCACTTCGTGGCGCAGCAGGCTGTGATGCTCATGCTGGCCGTGCAGATCCACCAGCATCTCGCCGAGTTCACGGAGCAGGGTAATAGGGCAGGGCTTGCCGTTGATGAAGGCCCGGGAGGCACCCTTGTTACTGATGGTGCGGCGGATAATGCATTCTTCTTCGCTGGCAAGCTCATGATCCTGTAACCAGGCTTCAGCCGCCGCAGCCTCACGGGTGTCGAAGGTGACGCTGATTTCTGCTTTTTCTGCCCCGTGGCGAATAACATTACTGTCGGCGCGGTCACCCAGTGCCAGCCCCAACGCATCGAGCAGGATCGATTTACCCGCCCCAGTCTCGCCGGTGAGCACCGTCATTCCCGCCTCAAGCTCAAGATCGAGCTTTTCGACAATGGCAAAGTTCCAAATGTGTATATGAGTTAGCATAGCGTGATTATACCCACCCCTCGTTCCTCGTTCCTAGTTCCTCGTCCCTGGATCTATGAATGCTCACCCCAGTGCATTTTCGCACGCAGGATCTCAAAGTGGTTATGCTGGCGGGGATGGATCAGGCGAATACATTTGTCTTTTTTGCGGATCAGGATCTTGTCGCCGGAGACCAGTCCCAGGTTGATCTGGCCATCACAGGTGACCTGGGCATGGGAATGATTGTTTTCTTTAACGATGATTTCAATTTCACTATCACCACTGACCACGATGGGGCGGTAGCTCATGCTGTGGGGGCAGATGGGCACAATTAAAATCGCATCCACACCTGGCTCGATGATGGGGCCACCACCGGAGAGTGCGTAGGCGGTGGAACCCGTGGGGGTGGAGACTATCAGGCCATCGGAACGCATGCTATTGAGAAAACGGCCATTGACCCAGGTTTCGGTTTCGATCATGCGTGCCACTTCCCATTTGTGCACCACCACATCATTGAAGGCATCACTTTCGTTAGAGGGCGCGTCTTTGTGCTGGACCTCGGTGTTGAGCAGAATGCGCTGCTCTTCCTCGTAGTCACCATTGAGAATTTCACTGATACGCTCTTCCATATCATCGGGAGAAATGTCCACCAGAAAGCCCAGTCGTCCCAGATTCACTCCGAGAATAGGCATGTCGTATTCCACCAGGGTTCGGGCGGCGGCAAGCAGGGTGCCATCTCCGCCGACGATAATGGTGAGATCACAGCTGCGGCCGAGTTCATCGAGGCTGGCGCAGGGTAGATCCTGTTTTGTGAGTCGCTGGCTGGTGCCATGCTCAAGTAGAATTTCGCAACCTCGTTTTTGTAACATCATGCCAAGATCACGGACGGTTTCTGCTACATGTGGGTTGCCATATTTGCCAATCAGGCCGATTTTATTAAAGCTGTTGCTCATTGTAATTTGGATATTCCCCTGTTTGTCGTTTCCATATAATATAGTGTGTATAGTAAAAAATGAATTGCTTTTCTTGCCGTTGGTGAACGAGTTCCTGTGTCTGTACATCCTGCTTTAAACGATCGCTCCCTTGCTTTGCTGAAAACGTTGGTTGAACGCTATATTAGCGATGGCCAGCCAGTGGGCTCTAAAACCCTGGCCCAGGAAAGTAGCATCCGACTGAGTCCGGCCAGTATTCGCAATATTATGGCCGATCTTGAGGATCGTGGGATGGTGGTCTCACCGCATACCTCGGCAGGCCGGGTGCCGACGGTGAAGGGCTACCGTCTGTTCGTCGATAACCTGTTGACGGTCAAGCCAATGCAGCACTCGCTTATCGACCAGTTTAAGCTGGAACTGGATAAGGGTGTTCGCCCACAGGATTTGATAGATTCCGCCTCTTCATTGCTCTCGCATACCACTGGCATGGCCGGAGTGGTGATGCTGCCGCGCATGGGCTCGGTGCTGTTGCAACAAATTGAATTTATCCCGCTCTCGGCCAGACGTATTTTAGTGGTGCTGGTGATCAATGATATGGAAGTGCAAAACCGGGTCATTCACACGGAGCGGGCCTATTCGCCGGAAGAGCTGCAGCGGGTGGCCAATTATCTGAATACCGAGTTCAGCGGTTGCGAGCTGTCGGCTATTCGTAAAGGGGTGCACAGCAGCATGCAGACGGTGCGTGATGATATGCAGCAGATCATGCAGGTGGCCATGAGCATGGCAGACAAAGTGCTGGCTGATTCCAATGAAGATGATCTGGTTATTAATGGTGAAACTAACCTGATGCAGTATGCAGAAATGGCAGATATGGATAAACTGCGCCAGTTATTTGAGGCATTTCATGCCAAGCAGGATATTCTACATATTCTGGATCATTCCATTCATGCCGAAGGCATGCAGATCTTCATTGGCGAGGAATCGGGCTACTCGGCCTTTGGCGAATGCTCGGTGGTGACCGCGCCTTATAAAATAGAAGAACAGGTGGTGGGTGTGCTGGGGGTGATCGGGCCCACGCGCATGGCCTATGATCGGGTCATCCCCGTGGTCGACGTGACCGCAAAAATTCTCGGTTCCCTCTTGAGTTCTGAGTAATCGTCCCCAGATATGGCAGGATTTAGACGGTGAGTGGCCAGTAGTGGTCACCCGCCACTAGCAACAATTTTAAAGCGTGGAGCAAGTATGAGCGACAACGATGTGAATGCAGATGAAGTTGAAAAGTCAGCAGAAATTGAGCAGGAAGAGCAGGAAATAACCGTCGATGATATCGATATGGTAGAAAGCCTGCAGCAGGCGGAAGCCAAACTGGCAGACAGCCAGGATCAGATGCTGCGCTTAAAAGCTGAAATGGAAAATTTGCGCCGGCGTTCGACCCGTGAAGTGGAAAATGCACACAAATACGCGCTTGAGCGTTTTGTTCAGGATCTGCTGCCAGTAATCGATAGTCTGGAAATGGGTCGAGATGCGAGCATGGCAGAAGGCGCGACGCTGGAAAAATTGCAGGAAGGCACGGATCTGACCCTGAAAATGCTGCTTTCCACGATTGAAAAATTCGGCATTAAGGCGGTGCATCCGGAAGGTGAAGCCTTTGATCCGGAGCTGCATCAGGCCATGACCATGCTGGAGTCCTCCGAACATGCACCGAATACGGTGATGAACGTGATGCAAAAAGGCTATCTGCTGAATGAGCGTCTGGTACGTCCAGCCATGGTGGTCGTGTCCAAAGCCAGTGCTGACGAGGACTCATCCGGCACAAATATTGATGAGCAGGCTTGAACTTGAGCTGAATGCCCCTATTTATACCTCAACTAAAGAATTAAACGAATAACCCCTGATTTGGAGAATGACGAAAATGGGAAAAATTATCGGAATTGACTTAGGCACCACCAACTCATGCGTAGCCGTGATGGAAAATGGCGCTGCCAAGGTTATTGAAAATAGCGAAGGTGATCGCACCACACCCTCAATTGTTGCTTTTACCGGTGACAATGAAGTGGTTGTCGGTCAGCCTGCCAAACGTCAGGCGGTCACCAATCCTCACAATACCCTGTATGCGATCAAGCGTCTGATTGGCCGCCGCTTCCAGGATGACGAAGTGCAGAAAGACATCGGCATGGTGCCCTATAAAATTGTCAAAGCCGACAAGAGTGACGATGCCTGGGTTGAAGCCAATGGTAAGAAAATGGCTCCGCCTGAAATTTCAGCGCGAATCCTGCAGAAAATGAAAAAGACCGCCGAAGATTATCTGGGCGAAGAAGTGACTGAAGCGGTCATTACCGTTCCGGCCTACTTCAATGATTCCCAGCGTCAGGCCACCAAGGATGCGGGGAAGATTGCCGGACTGGAAGTAAAACGTATCATTAACGAACCCACAGCAGCGGCTCTGGCTTTCGGCATGGACAAGAAAGAAGGTGATCGCAAGGTTGCGGTTTACGATCTGGGTGGCGGTACCTTCGATATTTCCATTATCGAAATTGCCGACATCGATGGCGAACATCAGGTTGAAGTGCTGTCCACCAATGGTGATACCTTCCTCGGGGGTGAAGATTTCGATATGCGCCTGATCGACTATTTAGTCGAAGAATTCAAGAGTGAGCAGGGCATTGATTTGCGTAATGATCCGTTGGCACTGCAGCGTTTGAAAGAAGCCGCAGAAAAAGCCAAAATCGAATTGTCTTCGACTCAGCAGACCGATGTTAATCTGCCTTATATTACGGCTGATGCTTCCGGTCCCAAGCACATGAACGTTAAAGTAACCCGTGCCAAATTGGAATCTTTGGTGGAAGAGCTGATTACCCGTTCGATTGAGCCCTGTAAACAGGCTTTGATAGATGCAGATTTATCCGCATCTGAAATCGATGATGTGATTCTGGTCGGTGGTCAGATTCGCATGCCCAAGGTTCAGGAAGTGGTTAAGGACTTCTTCGGCAAAGAACCCCGCAAGGATGTTAATCCCGATGAAGCCGTGGCCGTAGGTGCCTCGATTCAGGGTGGTGTGCTCGGTGGTGACGTTAAAGATGTACTGCTGCTTGACGTAACACCGCTATCACTGGGTATCGAAACCCTCGGTGGGGTGATGACCAAGCTGATTGAAAAGAACACCACGATTCCTACCAAGGCTACCCAGGTGTTCTCCACCGCTGATGATAATCAGAGTGCGGTTACCGTGCATGTATTACAGGGTGAACGCGAACGTGCAGATGCCAATAAGTCACTGGGACGGTTTGACCTGACCGATATTCCACCGGCTCCACGCGGTGTGCCGCAGGTTGAAGTGGCGTTGGACATCGATGCCAATGGTATTCTCAATGTCAGCGCCAAAGACAAGGCGACCGGCAAGGAACAGTCTATCGTGATTAAGGCTTCCAGTGGTTTGTCTGATGATGAAGTTGCAAACATGGTGCGTGATGCTGAAGCCCATGCGGATGAAGACAAGAAGTTCCAGGAAGAAGTAAATATTCGCAACCAGGCCGATGCCCTTGTTCATGCCACGCGTAAATCAGTGGAAGAAATGGGGGACAAGCTGGAAGCCGAGGAAAAGAGCAAGATTGAAGCGGCGGCCAAGGATTTGGAAGAAGCCCTTAAGGGAACGGATATCGCCGACATCGAAGCCAAAAGCAAAGCGCTCAGCGAAGCTTCCGCGAAAATGGCCGAACGCATGTACGCCGATCAGGGTGCTGCTGGCGCGGCGGCAGGTGCTGGGGGTGCGGAAGCCGCTGATTCTGCAGAAGCAGCGGCAGATGATGTTGTCGATGCTGAGTTCGAAGAAGTTAACGACGACAAGAAGTAAGCGTCTGTTGCTGAACGCAGAATCCGGAGCAGGAATTTCTTGCTCCGGATTTTGTCGTTTTGAGTTATCCACAAATGAATTCAAATAATAATTTTTTTATTTGCGGATAAAATTATTATTCAATAAAAATACAGTATGAAAAAGTAAATCATGTCAAAACAAGACTACTACGAAACACTCGGCATCGCGCGTAATGCGACAGAAGCTGAAATTAAAAAATCCTTCAAGCGTATGGCGATGAAGTACCACCCTGATCGTACTCAGGACAGCAAGGATAAGGAAACGGCAGAAGAAAAATTCAAGGAAGCCAAGGAAGCCTATGATGTGTTGAGTGATTCCCAGAAGCGTGCCGCCTATGATCAGTTTGGTCATGCCGGTGTCGATCCTTCTGCCGGTATGGGTGGCCGACCTGGAGCCGGTGGTGGTAGCTTCAGCGATGTTTTTGGTGATGTCTTCGGCGATATTTTTGGTGGCGGCGGTGGTGGTGGCGGGCGAGGTGGGCAGCGAGTCTATCGCGGTGCCGATCTGCGTTACAACCTCGATCTGTCACTGGAAGATGCGGTCAAAGGTACCTCGGTTAACATCCGAATTCCCACTCAGGTGAGTTGTGGGGAATGCGGTGGTAGCGGTGCACGTAAAGGTACGACGGCTTCAACCTGTACCACCTGTGGTGGACATGGGCAGGTGCGTATGCAGCAGGGATTCTTTTCTTTGCAGCAAACCTGTCCGCATTGTCATGGTACTGGTAAGACCATTGAATCTCCCTGTACTAGCTGCCATGGCCATGGCCGGGTCGAGAAACAGAAAACCCTGTCGGTTAAAGTACCCGCCGGAGTGGATAACGGCGATCGCATTCGCCTCAGTGGTGAAGGTGAAGCCGGTGAAAATGGTGGGCCTGCTGGTGATCTGTTTGTGCACATGAATGTAAAACCGCATCCTATTTTTACACGGGATGAAAACGATCTTTATTGCGAAGTACCCATCAGTGTGAGCAAAGCCGCACTCGGGGGTGAACTGGAAGTGCCGACATTGAATGGCCGGGTCAATTTGAAAGTCCCCGCCGAATGTCAAAGTGGAAAACTTTTCCGCCTGCGTGGTAAAGGGGTTAAATCCGTGCGTGGTGGAGCCGTTGGTGATCTGCTTTGCCGGATAGCTGTTGAGACTCCGGTGAACCTGACTAAAAAACAGAAAGATCTGTTGAAGGAATTTGAAAACTCCATGCAGGATGACACCGTAAACCACAGCCCCAAAGCCGCAAACTGGCTGGATGGGGTGAAAAAATTCTTTGAAGATATGAAACCATAAGATCAGGGATAAGGGACAAAGGCTTCCGAGATTGAATCACAGAGTAGGCAGGGAAATTTATTGATATTTTGTTTTTCCCTGCGTACCTCTGCGCTAAAAAAACACATAAAGGCATCGTCATGATCAAAGTAGGAATTACCGGCGCATCCGGCCGCATGGGTCGGGCATTAATTAAAGCGGTGCAGGCCGCCGATGACATGGTTCTTGCAGCGGCGATAGTGCGTCCTGAAAGCTCCGTGATCGGCTCTGATATTGGTGATGTGGTGGGTGTTGGCGTGCTCGATGTCTCCATTGTCGATAATATTGAATACGTGATCGACGCTATTGACGTGTTGATCGATTTTACCCAGCCTGAAGTCACCCTGGCCAATCTGCATATTTGCCGGCAAGCCGGCAAGCGCATTATCATCGGCACTACCGGATTTACCGAGAATGAAAAACAGATAATTGCCGAGGTGGCCAACGATATTGCCATGGTCTTTGCCCCGAATATGAGCATCGGCGTTAATTTGTGTTTCAAACTACTGGACATTGCTGCGCGGGTTTTGGGTGACACGGTAGACATCGAGGTAATCGAAGCCCATCATCGACACAAACTGGATTCGCCTTCCGGCACGGCCCTGCGGATGGGCGAAGTGGTCGCCGAGGCACTGGGGCGAGATCTTAATGATTGCGCGGTCTATGGTCGCGAAGGTCGGAGTTCTGAAGAGCGTGATCGCAAAACCATTGGATTTGAAACCATTCGTGCGGGTGATATCGTCGGTGAACATACTGTTATGTTTGCCGATATCGGCGAGCGGGTGGAAATTACTCATAAGGCTTCCAGTCGCATGACCTTTGCGAACGGTGCGGTTCGCGCAGCAAATTGGCTGATGCAGCATGATCGTGGCCTGTTTGATATGCAGGATGTGCTGGATTTGCGAGATGGGTGAGGTATTGTAGATTGTGTAGGGTGGGCATGATTTTTGTGTCTACGCGTAAAATCATAATGTTATGCCGGTCTTCGACAAGCCAGAGCGAACAGAGTTAATCAGGGCTTCCTTAGTCTGCTGAGCACGAAAATTCTTCCTGCTCTACGCCTGTTCACTCAAGTGTAAAATAAAAAGTAGTGCCTTTATCTACTTTGGCTTCGGGCCATATTTTTCCACCATGCCGATGAATGATGCGTTGCACGGTGGCCAGACCAATACCGGTTCCTTCAAACTCATTGCCATGCAGACGCTGAAATGCGCTAAATAATTTGTCGGCATACTGCATGTCAAAACCAACACCATTGTCGCGAATATAAAATACCGTTTTACCATCTTGTTGCTGACATCCAAATTCGATCACGGCATGCTTGTTTTTGCTTGAATATTTCACTGCATTGCTAAGCATATTTTCCAGGGCAATGTGGATTAAGTTTTCATCACAACTTGTCTTGAGTTGTTCCTGAATTTTCCATTGCAAATTATTAGATGGAAGTTGTTCGGTAAGTTGCTGTTGGATTTCATTTGCTATGTTGCTTAGATTGCAGGGGTTTCTTTTTAGTTCCTGGCGGTTGATGCGTGAGAGCATTAATAAATTATCAACGAGCGTCGTCATGCGGTTTGCCCCCGCTGAAATCCGTTCAAGATAATTATTGGCTGTCTCATCAAGGCTGTCAGCATAATCTTCTTTGAGAGCAACAGAAAAACCATTTATTGCGCGAAGAGGAGCACGTAAATCGTGTGATATTGAATAACTGAAAGATTCAAGTTCTTTATTAATTAGATTTAAATCGGCAGTGCGTTTTTCAACTTCTTTTTCGAGATAGTCCTGTTGTTGACGTAGCTTATCTTCGATTTCTCTTTGTTGGCTCAGATCACGCACTCTCATTAGAATGCTGATAGGCGCACCGTCCTTGTTACGAATAACTCTGAGCATAATCTCAATAGGACATCCAGCAGGATTATCTGGATGGTTAGCTTCCAGTACCAGTAGCGAGTCTTCGCGCGCTTTTCTGGCCAGACACACGGGACAGGGTACCGGTTCGCCTTCTGGGTGCATGATTTTGCTAATATCCTGGCCAATGACCTGTTCGGGTTTCAGACCAGTAAGTTGATAAAAAATTTTGTTAGCGCGAATAACTCGATCATCAAGATCAATCAGATAAATGGCATCATTGATCGAGTCCATCGCCTGTTTCCATTCTGAGGCGGCTTTGAATTTTTCATGTTCAATTTTTTTCTGTTTGGTTAGATCTTGTATGACACCGATGGAACGTAGTGCTTGACCATTATCATCAAAATCTGTTTTGCAACATTCATTGACATACTTGATTCGGCCATCTTTCATGAGTAGGCGGTGAGTAATGTTATATGCTGTTTTATGTTCAAGTGAGTCGGAGTAAGCCTGATTGACCATATTGCGATCATCTGGATGTATACTGTCGATAAATCTGTCGTAGGTGGGTGTAAATTTGCCGGGATCAATTTCAAAAATACGGAATATTTCATCTGACCATTTAAGGGTGTTGCTAACCAGATCCAGCTCCCAGTTGCCGATATGGGCAATTTTTTGGGCTTCAGCTAGATTGAACTGACTTTTACTTAACGTTTCCTGCTGCTGGTATTCTTTGCTGACATCTCGGAAGACTAAAATGACACCGAAAACTTCCCCTTTTTCATCGATGATAGGTGCGCCACTATCGGCGATTTGATATTCGTGGTCATCCTTTGCAATGAGTACGGTATGATTGGCTAAACCAACAACCTTTCCACTGGAGAGGACTTTCTCGACAGGGTTATCAACTGGCTCACGGCTGCGTGCATTTACAATTCTGAAGATTTCTGGCAAAGGAAGTCCGTGAGCCTCATTTTGTTGCCATCCGGTGAGTTTCTCGGCCACCGGGTTTATTTGCATGACCCTGCCCTGTGCATCGGTTGCGATTACAGCATCACCGATACTATTTAAAGTCAGAGCGAGATGGTTTTCTCGTTGTTGAAGTTTAGTTTGGGCATATTTTACTGCTTGATAGGCGAGTCGCATTTCTCGTTGGCGGAAACGCTGAAATAGAATAATTAAGAGGAGTAGATAGCTGACCAGAATAATGCCACCCCATTGAAGCTGATGCTCCGCTATTTGCCCCTGCTCGATATCATGATGTGTGGGCATTTCACCTTCGGCAAGAAGTGTTAAAGCTTGAAGCAGACGTAAGTGGTTTTCTGCTAGATGCTGGGGCATGGAAGAGAGCGATTTGTGATTGCCTGGATGATTGAGCTTGGCATGAATCCAGTCACGAATGAGAATGGCCAGAGCATCGACATTTTCTGCTAACAAGGGATTGTAACGACTGGCTTCCTGGTAACGTTTTATTAAACTCCGAGCGACGATGATGTTTTCGTTAATGCTTAACTGGTCAGGGTGTGTTTGTGAGGACGCTTGATGTGTTTTTAGATCTGATTTTTCAATGGCCAGTAGTGGATGGCGTATGGCATCTAGTAGCTGAATAGCGGCAATGCCTTGTTGACCCTGATGGATCCGAGTGGGAATCGAATTAAAGAAAATAAACACGATAAAGACAAGGATGCCGAGCAGGGCGGCAAACAGAAAATAGCGAGAATTTATATTTTTATTCTGTAGCATTACCCAAATAAAATAGATGCTTACCCGGAGAAAATCCAGTATTAAATTCAGGCTCCGCAGGGCAAATACTGCAGATAATCTTCCGACCCCTCTGTTTTGAGCAGGAGATCTCCTGCCGGATGTCTCCCGCTTTTTGTGCTCCTGAATTTTTTCTGGTTCCCACAGTCTCCGTGGGAATCCATTCTCACATCACCTTGTCACCACCGTATGTATTCCTACGCAGAGCATGGGAACGAGGTTAATATAGTAAACAATCATTTTCTCTGTGACCTTTCGGCAACTGCTCCTGCGTCCATGCAGTCGTGTGGTTCAAGATCTTTTCTTTTCATGCCCCCGCGTCCTCCGCGGACCTGGACGATAATGCCACTGAAATTTACTCAAGCAAGATTTAGGCTGGCTTCAATTCATTATTTCGAGTAAAATCGCCTCGGTCTGAAGCATTTCCGGCCAATACCCTGAATTCTAAAGCGGGAGTCTCTCCATCCAGTGAGGGACTCCCGTTTTGTACATCTGCATGTCGGAGGATTAGTTGAGAAACCCAGCCCTGCTCGCGCTTGAAGACGGCACTGTTTTTTATGGTGAGTCGATTGGTATTGATGGCCAGACAGTAGGCGAGGTGGTCTTTAATACCGCCATGACGGGCTATCAGGAGATTCTTACCGATCCTTCTTATGCACAACAAATCGTTACCCTGACTTACCCCCATATCGGCAATACCGGCACCAATGACGATGATGAAGAATCATCAAAGATTCACGCCAGTGGCCTGGTGATTCGAGATTTACCCTTGCTGGCAAGCAGCTGGCGTATGCAGGAAAGTTTGGATACTTACCTGATTCGCAACAAGGTGGTTGCCATTGCCGACATTGATACGCGTAAATTAACGCGGATTTTGCGGGAAAAAGGCGCACAGAGTGGCTGCATCGTCGCCGGTGAAAATCTGGACGAGGCCGCCGCCATAGCGGCCGCAAAGGCCTTCCCCGGTCTTAAAGGCATGGATCTGGCTAAAGAAGTAACAACTCATACCCCGTATGAATGGGCGCAGGGCAGCTGGACGCTGGAACATGGCATACCGGAAGCACCACATCCCATCGAAGATAAATTACCTTTACATGTCGTTGCCTATGACTTTGGCGTAAAGCGCAATATTTTACGCATGCTGGTGGATCGGGGCTGTCGCCTGACGGTTGTGCCGGCACAAACGCCAGCTGCCGACGTGTTAGCGATGAAACCGGATGGCGTGTTTCTTTCCAATGGTCCCGGTGATCCGGAACCCTGTGATTATGCGATTAAGGCGATTCAGGAACTGGCCACCAAGGCCATCCCCATATTCGGTATTTGCCTCGGTCATCAATTACTGTCACTGGCTTCCGGTGCAAAAACCGAAAAAATGAAATTTGGTCATCACGGTGCTAACCACCCGGTGCAGGATTTGGAAACTGGCGCAGTGATGATCACCAGCCAGAACCACGGTTTTGCCGTGGCCGATGATAGCCTGCCAGATAACTTACAGGCCACCCATCGTTCCCTGTTCGATCAGTCCCTGCAAGGCGTGCAGCGCAGCGATATTCCCGCCTTCAGCTTTCAGGGACACCCCGAAGCCAGCCCCGGCCCGCACGATGTTGCGCCCTTGTTTGATCGATTCGTTAAATTGATTAAACAGAGTCAGGAAATGAGAGGTTAGAAATCGTTTTTTCTAGCCACCAGCCACGAGTCACCAGCAACTAAAAGCTATATGCCAAAAAGAAACGACATTAAAAGCATCCTCATCATCGGCGCAGGCCCGATCGTTATCGGTCAGGCCTGTGAGTTTGATTACTCCGGCGCACAGGCCTGTAAGGCGTTGAAAGAGGAAGGTTACCGGGTGATCCTGGTGAACTCCAATCCGGCTACCATCATGACCGATCCGGAAATGGCCGATGCCACCTATATCGAACCTATTAACTGGAAAGTGCTGACTACGATTATCGAACGTGAGCGTCCGGATGCCCTGCTGCCGACCATGGGCGGACAGACGGCGCTGAACTGTGCACTGGATCTGGCCCGTGAAGGGGTGCTGGAAAAATACAAGGTTGAAATGATCGGCGCTTGCCGGGATGCCATTGATAAAGCCGAAGATCGGGATCGTTTTCGGCGGGCAATGCAGAAAATCGGGTTGGACATGCCCCTTGCGGCGGTCGCGCATAGTATGGAAGAAGCTTTTCAGGTACAGGCGCAGGTGGGTTTTCCTACCGTCATTCGTCCATCCTTTACCATGGGTGGCAGCGGTGGCGGTATTGCTTATAACAAGGAAGAGTTTGTCGAGATTTGTGAACGCGGACTGGATCTTTCACCCACCAATGAACTGTTAATCGAAGAGTCGATTCTGGGCTGGAAAGAATACGAAATGGAAGTGGTGCGCGATCATAAAGACAATTGCATCATTATATGTTCGATTGAAAACCTGGATCCCATGGGTGTGCATACCGGGGATTCTATTACCGTGGCTCCGGCACAAACCCTGACCGACAAAGAATACCAGATCATGCGTAATGCCTCGTTGATGGTATTGCGGGAAATCGGCGTGGATACCGGCGGCTCCAATGTGCAGTTTGCGATCAACCCGGATAATGGCCGCATGATCATCATCGAGATGAACCCACGCGTCTCGCGTTCTTCTGCCCTGGCCTCTAAAGCCACGGGTTTTCCGATTGCTAAAGTCGCAGCTAAATTAGCGGTAGGTTATAGCCTGGACGAGCTGGCCAATGATATTACCGGCGGTGCCACTCCGGCCTCGTTCGAACCAAGCATCGATTACGTGGTGACCAAGATCCCGCGTTTTACTTTTGAAAAATTCCCCAAAGCTGATTCACGCTTAACCACGCAGATGAAGTCCGTGGGTGAAGTGATGGCCATCGGTCGCTCGCAGCAGGAGTCACTGCAAAAAGCCCTGCGCGGGCTGGAAACCGGCGTTGATGGTTTTGATGAGATTCTGGATCGTGAAGCTGATGATGCCATGGATGTACTGAAGCAGGAATTAAAGTCTCCCGGCCCGCATCGACTCTGGTATGTGGCCGATGCTTTTCGTATGGGTTTGAGTATCGAAGAGCTGTTTGAGCTGACCTTTATTGATCGCTGGTTCCTGGTACAGATTGAAGAAATTATAAATTTGGAAAATGAAGTTCGTGAGCAGGGTAAGGCCGCGTTGGATAAGGCGCGTATGCGCAAGCTTAAACGCAAAGGTTTTGCGGATCGTCGATTAGCTACCTTGCTTGATATAAGCGAACAGGAACTGCGTAAATTACGCCACGATCTGGGCATCCGTCCAGTCTATAAACGGGTGGATACCTGTGCCGCCGAGTTTGCAACGGATACGGCTTATATGTATTCCACCTATGAAGACGAATGCGAAGCCGCGCCTACTGGCAAAGATAAAATCATGGTGCTCGGTGGCGGGCCGAACCGGATCGGTCAGGGCATCGAGTTTGATTACTGCTGTGTGCATGCGGCCATGGCCTGCCATGAAGATGGTTTTGAAACCATTATGGTCAATTGCAATCCGGAAACTGTGTCCACCGATTACGATACTTCGGATCGACTTTACTTTGAGCCATTAACACTGGAAGACGTGCTCGAGTTGATCGATCTGGAAAAACCCAAAGGTGTGATCGTGCAGTACGGTGGACAGACACCGTTGAAATTAGCACGAGATCTAGAAGCCGCCGGTGCGCCGATCATCGGCACCAGTCCGGACTCCATTGACCTGGCCGAAGATCGTGAACGCTTCCAGCAATTGATTCAAGACTTAGGTTTAAAACAGCCGCCGAATCGCACTGCGCGCGAGCCGGAACAGGCGGTTGTGCTGGCCGAAGAAATTGGTTATCCCTTAGTGGTACGGCCCTCTTATGTACTCGGTGGCCGGGCTATGGAAATTGTTTATAACGAAAAAGAACTGCGCCGTTACATGACCGAGGCGGTACAGGTATCCAACGATTCGCCAGTGTTACTGGATCGTTTTCTTGATGATGCTATCGAAGTCGATGTAGATATTATTTGTGATGGCAAGGACGTTTTTATCGGTGGCATTATGCAACACATTGAACAGGCTGGGGTACACTCCGGTGATTCGGCCTGTTCCCTGCCTCCCTATAGTATTTCTGCTGAATTGCAGGATGAGATGCGTAAGCAGGCCGGGCAGATGGCTCGTGGCCTGAAAGTGATCGGTTTAATGAACACCCAGTTTGCCATTCAAAAAGACGTGGTCTTTGTGCTGGAAGTCAATCCGCGTGCCTCGCGTACCGTACCTTACGTGTCCAAGGCGACCGGCATACCTTTGGCCAAAGTGGCGGCACGCTGCATGACGGGGCGTAGTTTAGCCGGTCAAAACATTAGCAAAGAAATTGTCCCAGATTATTATTCCGTAAAAGAAGCCGTGTTTCCCTTTGATAAATTTCCCGGCATCGATCCACTGCTGGGGCCAGAAATGAAATCCACTGGTGAAGTCATGGGTGTGGGACGTAGTTTTGGTGAAGCCTATGCCAAGTCACAAATTGCGGCGGGCGTGATCCTGCCGAGTAAAGGCCGGGCATTTTTAAGTGTACGTAATACGGACAAGCCAGGCATTGTTGAAGTTGGCCGGCAATTGTTGGCGCAGGGTTTTGAACTGGTCGCCACCAACGGTACGGCTGCGGTATTAACAGAAGCCGGGCTGGAAGTTCAGGCCGTTAATAAAGTAATGCAGGGGCGGCCACACATTGTTGACATGATTAAAAACGATGAAATTAATTTGATTATAAATACGACTGAAGGCAGCCAGGCCATTGCTGATTCCGCCACTATTCGTAGTAATGCCTTACAACACAAGGTAACTTATACCACGACCTTAGCCGGTGGCTTAGCATTATGCCGGGCACTTAGACAGCCTAATTTAAGTACCGTTAATCGTCTACAGGATTTACATCAGGAGATATTTGCATGAGTCGAGCACCCATGACCAGCCAGGGCGCAGAGAAATTGCGCGTTGAATTAAAAGATTTGAAGGGCGTGCAACGGCCGCGTGTTATCCAGGCCATTGCTGTCGCGCGTGAACACGGTGATTTAAAAGAAAATGCCGAATACCATGCCGCACGTGAACAACAAAGTTTTATTGAAGGTCGGATTTTACAAATTGAAGCCGCGCTATCAAACTCACAAATTATTGAAGTCTCCACTGTCGGTACTAATGCCGGGGGCAAAGTAGTATTTGGTGCAACACTTGAATTATTTGATGTTGAAAAAGACAGCGAAGTTAAGTATCAAATTGTCGGCGAAATGGAAGCCGATATCAAACAGAACTTGATTTCGATTACCTCACCCATCGCCCGCGCATTGATCGGGAAATCGGTTGATGACATCGCCGAGGTTCAGGCTCCCGGTGGCGTGCGTGAATATGAAATTATTTCGGTGAGTTACGAATAAAAAGAATTTCACCGCCGAGGTCGCAAAGGTACGCAGAGGAAAAACAAACAGAAAATCAGGAAAAAGAATTTTATTACCGTAGAACCTCGCTACGCGAGTTTCATTTGGCACTTCCTACGCTTTGCTACGGTCGCACCAGGGACACGAGGACACGGAGGTTTTAAGTGGTCTTTACTTCGTATGTACGGGGATCATGGAATCAACAATGTATTGTTTTTCCTTTGTGACCTCGGCGGTAAAAAACCCCTCATTTCCTCGGCGATCTCTACGGTAGAAAAATATATGTTTAAATCCTTCGAACGTGTTCTCTTAACCCTCTGGATCGGCAGCATGTGGGCGATCGGCTATCTTGCGGTGCCGGTGCTTTTCCAGGTACTGGATGATCGTATTCTGGCCGGTATGCTCGCCGGGCAGATGTTTACCCTGTTAAATTTCCTTGGTCTATTTTGCGGTGTTCTTCTGCTGGCGGGAATGTTTTATCAGCAAGGTCGAATTGTGTTGTCTGGCTGGCGAAGTATGTTGTTAGTCGGTATGTTAGTGCTGGTTTGTGTGGCTGAATTTATTCTGCAACCACAGATGGCTGAGTTGAAACAGTTGGGGCTTGAGGGCGATCATTTGCAACAGTTTCGCTGGTTGCATGGTATTTCATCCATTCTATTTCTCCTGAATAGCCTGGCCGGTTTGTTGCTGGTCGCGCGTGGCCTGAAAAAATAATCCTTCCTTCTTTAATCGCTTATCTAGAATATAATATTCGTTACTATTGGCAAGTCTGTAGGGTGACCGAAGGAAGTGCCTGTGCGAGTAATATCCATCCTAAAATCAATCAAGAATCACTCATGCTTTCTGGATTTAAACTAAGAAACTAAAGCAAAAGAGTATGGCCAGGGTGGAAACTTTGCTTCCGCTTTACTTCTTTTAGTAGTCAATCTGCTTCCACTCTGTTTATCTTAAAATCCTTCTTAAATAGCTAATTCATTGATCTGTTTTAAAAATAATAAGCAGGCATGACTATTGCTAGTGCTTGTCAATAACTTAAAAAATAATCGAGAGTATGCATGTCAGTGAAAAGATATGTAGATTTTAAGCATTGCATCTGAACCTTATGGTTTTGTTTTCAAGGTATCAACAGGGCAATGACTGGCTAACCGGGGAGAATACTTGATGGCGGAAAAAGAATTCGATTTTTCACATGTGCAACTGCGACTGGGTGTTTCCCGACGAACCTTTTTAAAATTTTGTACTGGGATTGCGGCCTCGCTGGGTTTGCCGGTGAGTGCGGCCATGGCTATGGCCGAGGCGGTAGCGGATCCCAAACGCCGACCCCCCGTTATCTGGTTACATGGACAGGAATGTACTGGTCCAACCGAAGCACTGTTACGTTCAGAACAACCTTCGTTAGCTCATCTTATTCTTGATTTAATTTCACTGGATTATCACCAGACCCTGGATGCCGGTGCTGGCCATCAGGTAGAAGCGGTGAAGAAGAAATCCATGCAGGATAATGCCGGTAAGTATCTACTGGTTATCGAGGGTGCCATCCCGGTTAAGGACAAGGGTATCTACTGCAAGATTGCCGGTGAGACCATGCTTGATCTGACCCATGAAGCGGCTGAAAATGCAGCGGCCATTGTCGCCTATGGTTCCTGTGCCAGTTGGGGTGGAGTGCAGTCGGCCTCCCCGAATCCAACTGGCGCAAAGGGCGCACCGCAGGTATTGAATGGTAAGACGGTGGTCACCATTCCCGGTTGTCCGCCGAATCCGGCTAACTTTATTGGCACGGTGTTGTTCTTTGTCACCTATGGCAAGTTGCCACCGATTGATGACAAAGGTCGCCCTAAATGGGCTTATGGTCGCCTGATACATGAAAACTGTTATCGCCGTCCACATTTTGATGCTGGTCGTTTTGCCAATGAGTTTGGTGATGAAGGTCATCGCAAGGGGTACTGTCTTTATAAGATGGGTTGCAAGGGCCCGGAAACTTATAACAACTGTCCCAGCCTTGAATATAACAATGTCGGCGGGGGCGTCTGGCCGGTCGGCGTAGGTCATCCCTGTTTTGGTTGCTCCGAAGAAGGGGTGGGCTTTAACAAGCCGTTGTTCAGTCTTGCCGAGATCAAAGGTTTAACGCCGCCCACCAGTTTCCCAGAGATTCAGGATCGACAGGATAGTGGGGGTCTCAGTGCTAGCGCAGCAGCTCTAGCAGGGGCGGCGCTAGGCGCCGTGGTCGGTGCCACGGCGGTGACCGCTAAAAAACTGAGTGAGAAAGATTCATCCGCTTCTGGCGATCAACAGGATTGAGGAGACGGTATGAAACGTAGAGGGTTTTTAAAGGCAGCTGCGGGAGGCGCGGCGGCACTATGTGGCAGCACTAGCGCCCAGGCGCGGCCCAATTTACAGCCGGCTGAAAATGCTGTCGGGATGTTGTTTGATTCTACTTTATGTATCGGCTGTAAGGCCTGTGTGGTCAAGTGCAAAGAGGTTAATCACATGCCTGCGGTGATCGAGGGCAATAAGACGACCTGGGATTCGGCGCGTGATCTTTCTGGCGACACATTAAATGTTATCAAGGTTTATAAAAACGGAAAGGCCGAGACTAAAGATGTCGAAGTTAATGGCTTCTGTTTTGAAAAACGCAGCTGTATGCACTGTGTCGATCCCGGCTGTGTTTCGGTCTGTCCGGTGACCGCTATGCGACGCGATCCCTTAACCGGCATCGTCAGCCATCATGCCGATGTCTGTATAGGTTGTCGTAACTGTATGGTGGGCTGTCCTTATAATGTGCCGCAGTTTGAATATAACAAGACCTTTGGCCAGATTAAAAAATGCCAGATGTGTAATCAGGCCGGTGTCGAACGTATCGACAAAGGTCAGTTAACCGGCTGTGCTGAAGTTTGTCCCACTGGTGCCACCCTGTTCGGTTTGCGTGAAGAATTATTGCAAGAGGCAAAGCGCCGGATGAGTTTAAAACCGGGTGAGACTTATAACTATCCCCGAGGCGATGTCAGTCATCCTTCTAGTCATCATGAAAAAGTTGTTCCCGCCTATCAGCCACATATTTGGGGCGAGAAAGAAGCAGGGGGAACCAATGTTATGCATCTTTCTGCAGTTCCGTTTGCCAAGTTGGGGATGCCTCCTCTGGGTGAACGTTCGGCGGTATCCATTGCCGAGGGCGTTCAGCATAGCATCTATAGTTATATGGCCTTGCCGGCCATTGCTCTGGCGGGGTTGACCTATGTGGTGCGTCGTAATACGGATGATGATAATGGAGGAGAATCATGAGTGCTTATAAACCGCTTGGTGGCCGCATACTAACCGCACCATTTATTTTCTTTGCCGTTATATTTTTGATCAGCCTTTACTTTATGGTGGTGCGTTTTATTTCAGGAATGGGCGAAGTGAGCAACCTTAATGGTGGTTTTGCCTGGGGGATCTGGGTGGTCTATGACGTGATGATCGGTACCGCCTTTGCCTGTGGTGGCTATGCCTTGGCCTTCACGGTTTATCTCTTTAATAAGGGCCAGTATCATCCTCTGGTGAGGCCGGCGATTCTAGCCAGTCTGCTCGGTTATGCCCTGGGGGGCTTTGGGGCCTTTTTTGATATGGGGCGCTGGTGGCAGTTTTATAATATTTTCATGCCGGGGAACTGGAACTTTAATTCGGTGATGCTGGAAGTGGGTCTTTGTGTCTCGGCGTATATAATGGTGCTGATACTTGAATTTTCCCCGGCCTATCTGGAAAAAATCGGTGCGACAGGTTTACTGAAAACGCTCAACAAGCTGTTGTTCTTTTTCATCGCGCTGGGTATGTTGTTGCCGACCATGCATCAATCTTCCCTCGGTTCATTATTGATTGCGATGGGTCACAAGGTGCATCCACTCTGGCAGAGTATGCAGTTTCAGCCACTGTTAGCTTTGCTAACTGCATTGATCATGGGCTTTTCCATCGTCATCTTTGAGGCTTCATTTTCTACCGTTGGCTTCAGGCGTTCATCAGAGACACCGTTGCTCGCTGGTTTAGCCAAGGTCATCATGGGCTTGTTGCTTAGTTTCCTGGTGATTCGCAGTGTGTTGCTGGTGGCGCAGGGAAATCTGGAATATTTATTTGTCACTGATCGCGCCATGTTGCTCTATCTGACTGAGACGGCGTTGTTTTTAATTCCGCTGTTTATTCTGGCCTCGCCGGTTAGTCGAAACAATGGAGGCAAGCTGTTGATTGCGGCTGTCTCCATGTTACTGGCGGGGGCACTGTACCGCTTTGATGCTTTTCTATTTGCCTTCAATCCGGGGCCCGGTTACAGCTACTTTCCTTCTGCGCCAGAGATCATGGTGAGTTTGGGTGTGGTCTCACTTGAAATCATGGCCTACCTGATCCTGGTTAAAACCCTGCCCGTACTGCATCGTGAAGAACATGCATAAACAAGAATATTTTGAGGAGATTTTGTTGTGACTACCCGTATTACAGTAGATCCCATAACCCGAATTGAAGGTCATCTTCGTATCGATGTGGAAGTGGATAATGGCAAGGTAAGCAAATCCTGGTCATCTGGCCAGATGTGGCGCGGCATTGAAAAAATTCTCATTGGCCGTGACCCCCGCGAGGCCTGGACTTATACCCAACGCTTCTGCGGTGTTTGTACCACGGTGCATGCGATTACGTCGGTGCGAGCCGTGGAAAATGCGCTGAACCTGGAAGTGCCACTGAATGCGCAGTTGATTCGCAATATCATTCAAACCGCTCATGCGGTGCAGGATCATATTGTTCACTTCTATCACCTATCTGCGGTGGATTGGGTCGATGTGGTCTCCGCACTGGATGCCGATCCGGTGGCCACTGCAAAACTGGCGGAGTCGCTGTCAGACTGGCCGTTGAATGGTCCGCATGAAATGAAGGCCGTGCAGGAACGTTTGAAAACTTTTGTCGGCAGTGGTCAGCTCGGTCCTTTTGCCAGTGGCTACTGGGGACATCCGGCCATGAAGTTGCCACCAGAAGTTAATCTGCTAGGCGTGGCGCATTATCTACAGGCACTGGATGTACAGAACCATGCCAATAAGATCGTTGCCATACTCGGTGGCAAAACCCCGCATATTCAGAATGTCGCGGTGGGTGGGGTGAGTAATTCTATTAGCCATAATGCGCCTTCGGTGTTGAATATCGAGCGCCTGATGTTGATTAAAAACTTTATTGACAAGCTAGATCATTTTGTTAAGTCCACATATCTGGTTGACGTGCCCGCCATTGGTGCTTTCTACCTGGACTGGGCCGGTATTGGCGGAGGGGTTAACAATTACCTGACCGTGCCGGATTGTCCATTAGACAGTAAGGGAACCGAGTTTGCTCTGCCCGGTGGTTATATTGAAAATGCCGATCTTGCTACACTTAAACCAATCACTACCTTTGATGATGCCTACTTCCGCGATGGTGTGGCCGAGAGTTCCAAACACGCCTGGTATGAAGGCGATAAAGCCCTGCATCCCTGGGAAGGTGAGACTGAGCCGCAGTACACCGATTTTCAGGATAACGGTCAATACTCCTGGGTTAAAGCGCCGACCTTCTATGGTCAACGTGCCGAGGTTGGGCCGCTGGCCGATGTGCTGGTCGGTGTGGCCAGTGGTCATGAAGGCTATAACAAATATTTAAATCAGGTCATGGGCACGTTGAAAACCGTTTCGAAAAATCCTGATATCCCCTTGTCGGCCATACATTCCACCATTGGTCGTCATGCCGCTCGTGCCGTGCGTTGCGCGGTGATGCTCGATACCTTGAATGATCAATGGCAACGACTGGTGGACAATATTGGTACCGGTGATGTGGATACCTTTAACGCTCCGGTGTTCCCTAAAGGTGAAATCATGGGCGTCGGTTTTCATCAGGCACCACGCGGTGCGCTATCACACTGGGTGGTGATTGAAGATGCGAAAATCAAAAACTATCAGGCCGTGGTGCCCAGCACCTGGAATGCCGGCCCACGCGATGCCGATGGCCAGCTTGGGCCTTACGAATCAGCGCTATTAGATACCCCGATAGCTGATCCTGAAAAGCCACTGGAGGTGTTACGTACCATCCATTCTTTTGATCCCTGTATCGCCTGCGCCATTCACATGGTCGATACCGAGCAGAAAGAAATCATTAAGGTTAAAGCACTGTGAAAATTTAGTAGGTGGAAAAATTATAGAAATAAATTTTTCACCGCAAAGGTTTCTTTAGTCCCTCACAGTAAAGTGGGAATGAAAAAAACGCTGTATTCTCTGCGCTTAATTATTTTTTACAGTAAAGAAATATAAAGGCCAAACTATGAAAAATATTTTAATTATCGGTATGGGTAATGTGCTGATGCAGGATGAAGGTGTCGGTGTGCGTGCGGTTGAAGAACTTGAAAATCGTTTTTATATTCCTGACGGCGTAAGTATCGTCGATGGTGGTACCACCGGGATGAACCTGTTCGATCCCATTCGTCAGTGTGATCAGCTGATCGTTGCCGATGCGATTAATACTGGTGCGCCTTATGGTTCGCTGGTGCGCATTGCTAATGGTGAGATCCCGGCTTTTTTTCAGACCAAACTGTCCAACCATCAATTGGGTCTGTCTGATTTACTGGCCTTGCTAACATTAAAAGGGGCGGTGCCTGAGCATGTGGCCATCATCGGTATGGTGCCTCATTCACTGGAGAATAAGCTGGGTTTGACTGATGCTGCTACCGCAGGACTTGCGGCAATGGTAATGATGTTGGTGCAAGAGCTATCTGATTTAGGCGTTGAGTTAGAGCCACGCAGTGAGGTTCAACTGGGGCACTGGGGCAGGGAAGCCGAACGGGAAGCCAGTAGCGCATGTGCATAGGTGTCCCCGTACAAATTATCGAAGCGGGTGAGTTCATGGCGCGCTGTCGAGGCCGCAATGGTGAGGAACAGGTCAATATGATGTTAATAGGTTCGCAGCCGCTGGGCACCTGGATACTGAGTTTTCTTGGTTCCGCTCGGGAAGTGATCAGCGCAGAGGATGCCGTCAATATTGACAAGGCGCTGGATGGGCTGACGGCTATCATGCAGGGAGAGACCGATATTAATATGGATGAATACTTTCCTGGCCTGGGTATCAATGAGGAGATTAGATCATGAATGATGCCATCCGCATGGTTGCAACACTCGAACAAACATTTACCCAGATCTACCAGCAACACATGCTGGGACTCCCCCTGCTTAATAACAGGCTGAAAGTTGAGGTGCGGGGTGTACAGGAATATCAGGGGCGAACCCTGGCCATTATTATCACCCCCTGGATGATGAATCTGCTGCTTCTGCCTGCCGAGGCTGAGGACTGGAGTGCGCTGCAACTGGGTGAAAAGCAGGTACATTCATTTCCAGAAAAAGATCTACAATTCAGCGTCAATGAATTTCAGGGGCTGGGTAAATGTCAGACTTTTTCACTTTATTCACCTATGGATGAATTCGTGAATCAGGATCATGCCCTGTCGGCTGCGCAGGTCTTTATCGAAACTCTGATGGTTGAGACGGAGGCCACTGACGAGAGCATCGTTGATCAAGCACTACTGGGACGCATTATGCGTGGAGAGGAAACAGCCGAAGTAAATCTTGATGACTTTGCACTTATTAATGCAGAGGAAAGCAGTGCCGCTGCCATTCAATCAGCAGAAATTAAAGTACAGGTAAAGAAAACACTTTCGCGCCGGGACTTATTACGTGGTAACTTTCATATCTAAAATATAGCTATGGCTTCAGCCACATATGTTCGCCTGAAGGCGAATCGACAACAAATACCCCGTCCGCTTGCGGCAGATTTATTTAATCAGGCTTTAGTAGGAGAACATGGGCAACTTACTTTTGATCGGCTTGTTTATCGGCATGCGCCATGCGCTAGAGGCCGATCATGTGGCGGCAGTGGCCTCACTTACCAGCCAGAAACAATCACTGGCGCACACCATCAAACAGGGAGCCGTCTGGGGCATGGGACATACCCTGACCCTGTTTCTATTTGGCTCCATCGTGATTTTCATGGAAACCATTGTCCCGGAAGAGTTAGCGCTGGGACTGGAAATGGCGGTGGGTCTGATGTTGGTGCTGCTGGGCGCGGATGTTTTACGCCGTGTAATTCGCAATAAAATCCATTTTCATAGTCATCAACATAGTGATGGCAATACTCATTTCCACGCCCATTCTCATGCCGGTGAATCGAGTCGTCAACATAAGGCTTCAGCTCATGGCCATCAACATCCACAGGGTTTTCCTTTACGGGCGCTCATGGTGGGCATGATGCATGGCATGGCCGGCTCAGCGGCGGTCATTCTGCTGGCGCTGGAAACCGTCAGTTCACCGTTGCAGGGTATGCTCTACATCCTGACTTTCGGCATCGGTTCCATTTTTGGCATGGCGCTATTGTCTGTAATTATATCCTTTCCCATGCGTCTGTCCGCCACCCGCCTAACCTGGGCGCATAACAGTCTTCAAGTCGTAGTCGGCATGCTAACCATGGGGCTGGGTGTCTTTGTGCTGTTTGAGAACAGTGCCCTGCTCGCCATATAACCAGCTGAACGCAGGGTCGGTTTCAACCGACCCCAGACTCTAGAAGTGGCGAAAAAATCCAGAAGTGAATTAAGCGACAAAAGGGTCGGCTAATACCCGCCCTACAGGCCATACTCCTCTAACATGTAAACAAACTATCCATATATAGTATATGTGGATACAATCAATCCAGATGGTTGTCGCGTATTAAATTACACTCACCGCATGTTCTTATATAAAACAATTACTTAGAGAAATGATCCGGACTGGCATACGTGTTGCAATTTAGTCCTGGTATCTGCATGATAAAATGGCATTGATTGGCAATATCGGATACTTAGTTATCGATATTATCTGGGTACTGTTTGTGAGTGATTATTTTGGGAATGGCGGATCGGTGTAAATGGGTATTGAAGGGAGTTTGAATATTGCTATAAGCACGGCCTCTGGGCGCGTAGAGCAGGTGAGTATTGAGTCCAGTCGTCCGGTATATGCCTCGCAGGTGCTGGTGGGAAAAAGTGTCACCGAGGCACTGAAAACTTTGCCGGTATTATTCAGCATCTGTGGCACGGCTCAGGCCTGCGCCGGGGTGCGAGCCTGTGAGCAGGCGTTGGGGATAATGCCTGCCGATGGCATTGAACATCGGCGTGAGGCGTTGGTGGCGATGGAAACTGTGCGTGAACACCTGTGGCGTATCCTGCTTGACTGGCCTGGATTTCTCGATGTAGTGCCGGAAAAAAAAGGCATGAACGACATTTTGGCGTTGCAGCGTGAACATCGACAGGTTTTAACCGGTGGGCAGGATCCCATGCAACTGGGTGGGACGGAAAGTCTGGCTGAAAAGATCTGCGTAGATGATCTAACCAAGCAGGCCAGGCTACTATTGCAGCAGGTGGTCTTCGAAGTATGCCCCGCCCAGTGGCTGGCACTTGATACCCCGGCGGCGCTACAGCGCTGGACTTGCTCTGCGACAACGGTGGCGGCTCGTTTGCTGGGCGATGTTATGCAACAGGCATGGTCTGATCTGGGTCGTTGTGAAGTTGAAGCCCTGCCGTCTATGGATATGGCTTATGTTGAGCAGCAAATGCAGGATAAGGAATTTATCCGACAGCCACAGTGGCATGGTGACTGTCGGGAAAGCACCTGTTTGAGCCGGGTGGATAGTCCCCTGTTGCAGCAATTGCGCCGCCACGATGGCAATGGCCTGTTAGTGAGACTGGTGGCGCGTTTAACTGAGCTGGCACAACTGTCGAGTCAGTTATCAGCGCCAGATTGCGGCACGGCTACGCTTTCGATTACGCCGCAGAACCCCGGTATCGGTCAGGTGGCCGCAGCGCGTGGACAGTTGTTACATCGTGTGCAGGTGCAAGATGAACGCATCGCTCGCTACCAGATATTGGCACCGACCGAGTGGAATTTTCATCCCCTGGGAGTCGTAGCCAGGAGTTTAGCCAGCCTACAAGGCGAGGCTGGACAAATGCGGCAGCAGGCCAAATTATTGATTAATGCTATCGACCCCTGTGTCGGTTACCAACTGAGTATCAAGCATGCATGAGATGTCCCTGTGTGAAAGTGTTTTGCAAGTGTTGCAGGAGCACGCACAAAGCCAGGGCTTTAACCGGGTAAAAACAGTCTGGTTGGAAGTGGGTGGACTGGCCGGGGTGGAGCTGGAAGCTTTGCGCTTTTGCTTCGATGCGGTGATGCAGGACACGTTGGCTGATCAGGCGCAATTGGAATTGATTGAGCTGCCGGGACAGGCCTGGTGCATGCCCTGTGCAAAGACCGTGCAGGTGAGCCAACTTTATGATCAGTGTCCTGATTGCGCCAGTTATCAGTTACAGATAACCGGTGGCAATGAAATGCAAATAAAAGAACTGGAGGTGGAGTGATGTGTACAGTATGCGGATGTGGTGAAGGGGAGAGCCAGATCGAAGGCCATAAACATTCACATGATCATCATCACGATCATACACATGAGCATCAGCAGGATGAACATCGCCACGACTATGGTCAGGGTCCGGCCCATGCTCATGCCCCCGGCCTGAGTCAGGCGCGCATGGTGCAGATCGAGGAAAATATTCTTGGCAAAAACAACGAATATGCCACCGCTAATCGGCGCTGGTTTAGCGAGCATGGAATTCTCGCGCTGAATCTAGTTTCCAGTCCCGGCTCGGGCAAGACCACGCTACTGACGCGCAGTATTGATGATCTAAAACAGGCGTTGAAACTGTCGGTAATCGAAGGCGATCAACAGACCGCTAATGATGCTGAACGTATCCGTGAGACTGGCGTTAAGGCGTTGCAAATCAATACTGGTAAGGGCTGTCATCTGGATGGCCACATGGTTGGTCATGCCCTGCAAAGCCTGCAGCCTGAAGATGGCAGCGTCCTGTTCATCGAGAACGTTGGTAATCTGGTCTGTCCGGCGGCTTTCGATCTGGGTGAAGCCCACAAGGTTGCGATTCTTTCAGTCACCGAGGGTGAAGACAAACCGATCAAATATCCCGATATGTTCCATGCCGCTGATCTGATGTTGCTGAATAAGATAGATTTATTGCCCTACCTGCAGTTCGATGTTGAACAATGCATTAATTACGCACGGCGCGTTAATCCTAATATAAAAGTGCTACAGGTTTCAGCCACCACCGGCGAAGGCATGAGCGCCTGGTATCAATGGATCAAAGCGACGCAGCAGCGTGTCTTGATTGGTTAATAAAGATCAGCAGCCGCTGTGGTCGGATGAATCCAGCCCTAGAGTAAAGATAAGGATAAAATAGTAACCATGTGTCTGGCCTTACCCGCAAAAGTTATCGCTATTGATGAAGCAACCGAGATGGCGACCGTCGCATTAGGCGAAGTGCAAAAAGATATTTCACTGGCACTGGTGGAGGATGTAGCATTAGGCGACTTCGTGTTAATCCATGTTGGCTATGCTTTGAATAAAATTAGCCCGGAAGAAGCCGAACGTACCTTACAGTTATTTGCCGAGGCCGGTTTGATCGATGAGGCTGACGCATGAAATACATTGAAGAGTTCCGCTGCCATGATTTAGCCCAACAACTGGCCAGCGCGATAAGCAAGGCGGTCAATCCGGATCGCCAATATCGACTGATGGAATTCTGTGGCGGCCACACCCATGCGATCTTTCGTTACGGCGTACAGGATCTAATGCCTGCTAATGTTGATTTCATCCACGGCCCTGGTTGTCCTGTTTGTGTCCTGCCCATTGCGCGTATCGACCATGCTATTCAACTACTGCAACAGGAGGATGTGATTCTCTGTACTTATGGCGATTTACTGCGTGTGCCTGCCAGTGGTGGTAAGAGTTTACTCAAGGTAAAAGCCGCAGGAGCCGATGTGCGTATGGTTTACTCGACCCAGGATGCCCTGCACATTGCGCAGGAGAATCCAGATCGTGAAGTGGTATTTTTTGCTATCGGCTTTGAAACCACTACGCCACCTACCGCCGTTGCGATTAAACAGGCGCAAGCACAGGAGCTGAAAAACTTCAGTGTGTTCTGCAACCATGTACTGACTCCCGCGGCCATACAGAATATTCTGCAATCACCTGAACTGCGGGATATGGAATCGGTGTCCATCGATGGTTTTTTTGGCCCCTCACATGTCAGCTCGATCATTGGTAGTCAGCCTTATGAATTTTTCGCTGAGGAGTTTCAGAAGCCCGTGGTAATTGCCGGCTTTGAACCACTAGATGTGATGCAGTCAACGCTGATGTTAATACGCCAGCTCAATGAAGGGCGACATGAAGTTGAGAATGAATATACTCGCGTCGTAACACGTGAAGGCAATCACAAAGCACAGAAACTGGTGGCCGAGGTGATGGAGCTGCGCCGTAGTTTTGAATGGCGAGGCCTTGGCATGGTGCCCTATAGCGCGCTTCAGATTAAAAATTCTTTAGCCGAGTTTGATGCGGAACAACGGTTTGCAGTCACGACCACCCAGGCCGCCGACATCAAAGCTTGTGAATGTCCACGCATCTTACGCGGCGTTAAAAAGCCTACCGACTGCAAACTTTTCGGTAAGCTTTGTACACCAGAAAATCCTATGGGATCGTGCATGGTGTCATCCGAAGGAGCCTGCGCCGCTTACTGGAGTTATGGGCGTTATTGCCATTGATGTATTTTGTAAAGGAAAAGATTTTTTTTCACCGCAAAGTACGCAAAGGTTAATAATTTTTAATCGCAATAAATTTAAAGATAAATTTTATGAATTTGTGTTTGGTTTTCTTTGCGACCTTTGCGGTAAATATTTATTTCTATATCAGATCAGGATAATGAGCCAATATGAATAAGCGTTTTCCCGTGCGCCTTAACACCCGAAGTGGGGTGGTGGACATGACCCACGGCAGTGGTGGACGTGCTATGGCACAGTTGATCGATGAGTTGTTCGTCAAACACTTTGATAATGAGTTGCTACGCCAGGCTAATGATCAGGCGGCTTTCGATGTGCCTGCCGGACGCATGGTGATGAGCACCGATGGTCATGTGATTTCACCGTTATTTTTCCCCGGTGGTGACATTGGTTCGCTCTCGGTGCATGGCACTATCAATGATGTTGCCATGTCAGGTGCACGACCGATTTATCTCGCAGCCGGATTTATTCTGGAAGAGGGATTTGCACTGCTTGATCTGGAAAAAATAGTGATTAGCATGGCGCGGGCTGCGCGTGATGCAGGAGTGCCGGTGGTGACCGGCGACACCAAGGTGGTGGAAAAGGGTAAAGCAGATGGGGTCTTTATTACTACTACCGGCGTTGGTGTGGTGCCCAAGGGGGTAACTATTTCCGGTGATCGGGCGCAGACGGGGGATGTCATTCTGGTGAATGGCACCATGGGCGATCATGGTGTGGCAATCATGTCGAGTCGTGAAAACCTGCAGTTTGAAACCACAATAGAGTCGGACTCAGCCGCCTTGCATACATTGATTGCCGAGATGGTTAGCGCCGTACCTACGATTCATTGCCTGCGTGATCCCACCCGTGGTGGTCTGGCCACTACCTTAAATGAACTGGCGCAACAGTCTACCGTGGGCATGAATTTGCAGGAAGCAAATATACCTGTCAAACCCGCCGTGCAGGCGGCCTGCGAATTACTGGGGCTGGATCCATTGTATGTGGCCAATGAAGGTAAACTGATCTGCATCTGTGCGGCAGATGATGCCGAGCGACTATTACCGATCATGCAGGCTCATCCACTCGGCCATGATGCTGCAATTATAGGGGAGGTGGTAGAAGATCAACACGGCTTTGTACAGATGCAAACCCGTTTTGGCGGTAGCCGAGTGGTTGACTGGCTGGCCGGTGAACAGTTGCCGAGGATATGTTGATGAGTATTAGCGTCGAGTTGAAAAAAATTTTACCGCAGAGGTGGCAAAGGTACGCGGAGAAAAACCAAAGCCATTACCTCATTCCAGGTTGGGCAGAGCAACGCGAAGCCCAACAGTGTGTCTATCCCAGATTTTATCTGGAGCCGGCTTGTTTAATTGTATTGTTCATGGTTTTTATATTTACGCTGAGGCTAAACCGTAGGCCTGGATATTGTAAATAATGCGTATACTTTTTCTCACTCATGCTTTTAATAGTTTAACTCAACGTCTGTTCGTAGAACTGCAGGCGCGGGGACATGAGATCTCGGTTGAGTTTGATATTAATGATACGCTGGCACTCGAGGCAGTTGAACGTTATCAACCCGACTTGATCGTTGCGCCTTTTTTAAAACGCGCGATCGCAGAGACTATCTGGCGTCAGCATGTTTGTTTGATTGTGCACCCCGGTGTCCCAGGTGATCGGGGACCATCTGCACTGGACTGGGCGATTTTAAGACAGGAAAAACGCTGGGCGGTGACCGTGTTGCAGGCCAATGCCAAGATGGATGCCGGTGATATCTGGGCGAGTTGTGAATTTGAAATGCGTGAGGCTAGCAAGTCCAGCCTCTATCGAAATGAAATGACCGAGGCCGCTGTAGAAGCCGTGTTATTAGCCGTGAATCGTTTTCAGGCAGGGGGTTTTATTCCACAGGCGCTGGATTATTCGAAGCTTGAAGTGCGGGGTGAACAACGTCCTCTGATGCGCCAGCTTGATCGGGCTATCGACTGGAGCAAAGATACAACTGAAACAATATTACGCAAGATCCGCAGTGCCGATGGTTTCCCCGGTGTATGTGATCGGTTGTTTGGACGAGAGCTGTTTCTCTATGATGCGCGACCGGAAAAAGTTTTACGGGGTAAGGCCGGGGATGTCATTGCCCGTTGCGGTGGTGCAATTTGTTGTGCCACGATTGATGCGGCCATCTGGTTTGGCCATTTGCGTGATAAACAGCATGAACATCCGTTCAAGTTACCCGCCAGTAAACTGCTGGCAGCCGAGGTGGCTGATCTGCCCGAGATCAGTTCGGATCAGGATAGCGGTTATCGTGATATCTGGTATGAAGAAGAAGGCGAGGTGGGCTACTTACATTTTCCTTTTTATAACGGTGCGTTGGGGAGTGAGCAGTGTCAACGTTTGCGTAAGGCCTATATTGAGGCAAGGCAATGCCGGACGCGAATTATTGTGCTCATGGGCGGGGCGGATTACTGGTCCAATGGTATGCATCTAAATCTGATCGAAGCCGCCGATAGCGCTGCCGATGAATCATGGAAAAACATCAATGCTATTGATGATATGGTGCTGGAAATTATTAACACCGATTCCCACCTGACCATTGCGGCCTTACAGGGTAATAGCGGGGCGGGCGGGGTATTTCTGGCGCGTGCAGCGGATGAAGTCTGGGCGCGTGAAGGGGTGATATTGAACCCGCACTATAAAGATATGGGCAACCTCTATGGCTCGGAATACTGGAGTTACTTGTTGCCGCGTTATGCCGGCGCTGAGAATGCTGAAACGATTATTCAGGCAAGGCTGCCGATGGGAATGCGAGAGGCGCAGTCTTTGGGGCTGGTGAATGAGGTCTTTGAAAAAAAGATCGACAACTTTGTCTGCGCGGTAAAGCGGCGTGCCGCCAGCATGGTCGCCGTGCCCGCCTTTACGGCGCGCCTGCAATACAAGCAGCAACGACGACTGGCTGATGAGTTACAAAAACCGTTGCAGCAATACCGTGAACAGGAGCTGGAAAAAATGCAGCTAAATTTTTATGGCTTTGATCCCAGCTACCATATTGCCCGTTACAACTTTGTTTATAAGGTGCCAAGATCGCGTACTCCGATAACTATTGCCCGGCACCGGCGAACGGCTGAACGCCTGGGGAGGCTGATATGAGCACACTGCCAATTATACTGGTCGTTGATGATGAGGTTCGCAGCCTGGAAACCTTGCGCCGCATTCTCGAAGATGATTTCGAGGTCAGAACCGCGCTCACGGTGGAGGAGGCCAGGCGGATTTTGCAGCAGGAGTGGGTGCAGATAATACTTTCTGATCAGCGCATGCCCGAGATTAGCGGGGTCGAGTTTCTTAAGCAGGTGCGTGAGCAATGGCCGGATGTAATCCGAATGATTATTTCGGGCTATACCGATTCAGAAGACATCATCAGTGCGCTGAATGAGGCGGGTATCTATCAATACATCACCAAACCCTGGCATCCCGATAACCTGATTCTGATTTTAAAGAATGCGACCCGCCTGTTTGAATTACAGCGCCAGAATGAAACGCTGTCGATTGAGTTGAAAATGTTACCCGCGAGCGTCAACAAATCCCTGGCCGCCAAGCGAGCCAGTCTGCGTGATAACTATCAACGCGATGATGGTATTGTGCGTAAGCCTGAAAGCAGTATGAATACGGTTTGCGAAAAGATTTATCGCATTGCACCGTTTGATATTTCAGTGTTGCTGTGTGGTGAATCCGGCACTGGTAAGGAACTGGTTGCGCGCGCCCTGCACTACAATAGTTTGCGCGTTGATCAGCCCTTCGTGGTTGAAAATTGTGGCGCGTTGCCTGATGAGTTACTGGAAAGTGAACTGTTTGGTTATAAGCGTGGCGCTTTTACCGGCGCGGTGGAAGATCGAGTCGGCCTGTTTGAACGCGCCAATGGCGGCAGCGTATTTCTGGATGAAATTGGTGATGTCTCGCCAGCCTTTCAGGTCAAGTTACTGCGAGTATTACAGGAAGGTGAGATCCGGCCATTAGGCTGTGGTCGTACCCGTAAGGTCGATGTGCGGATTATCGCGGCCAGCAATAAAAACCTGGAGGCCGAGGTACATGCTGGTCGCTTCCGTGAGGATCTTTATTATCGTCTGGCTACGGTGACGATTCAATTGCCACCATTGCGTGATCGACAGCCTGATATTCCGTTATTAGCCCGCCACCTGTTAGATAATGCTATGCAGGATCTGGGTAAGCAGGTGCGGGGTTTTAGCCATGAAGCGCTGGTCTGCATGCAGGCCTATCACTGGCCGGGCAATGTGCGTGAGTTGCAAAACGAAGTGCGCCACATGTTAGTGATGGGCGATGAGGATATGTTGGGCGCTGAGCTACTTAGCCCTCGGGTGCTGCGTGCTGTGCCCCAGGATAAAGCATCCGTGCTGGAAAATCTGGCCAGCCTGCAGGGCAGTTTGAAACAGCGGGTGGAAGCGCTGGAAGCGCACATCCTGCACGAAACTCTGATCCGGCATCGCTGGAACAAGAGCAGTGCTTCTCGTGAGCTGGAATTGTCGCGGGTGGGTCTGCGCAACAAACTGGAACGTTATGGACTGGAAAAGATCGAGCAGCTCATTACCGATGAGAATACGGTAACAGGATAAAGGATTGAGATGATGAGCAAAGGAGTGGAAGCCGATCATACCAGCCTGATCGATCAGGCCGGGGTTATAGAATCACTGCAACTATCGCCAGTCACTGAAACGGTCTGGATCGAAGTGATTCAAAAGATGGATTCGGTGTATGCCGATCTGGTGCGTTCACAGGTTGAGCTGGAAGAGAAAAACGCGGCACTGGAAGAGGCGCAGCAGTTCATCGACAGCGTACTTTCGGCGATGACCGATGTGCTGATTGTATGCGATACCCAGGGTATTATTCAGCAGGTTAATGCGGCACTGGAAAAATTAACAGGCAAGTCGGCAAAGGATTTTTTGCACCGCCCCTTAACCGAGGTATTCAGTCGTGAGGCCAGTGCGGTAGTGGAACAGCTTGCGCACAAACTCTGCCATGAATCGCTGGTTGACTGTGAAGTGAGTGTGCTCTGTGCCGATGGTTCCCGCGCACCGCTGGCGATGAATGGTTCCTCTCGTTATGATCGTGAGCGGGGTTTGTTGGGAATGGTGTTGATTGGCCGCCCCATTGGTGAATTGCGGCGTGCCTATGATGATCTCAATCATACTCTACAGGAGCTTAAACAGGCTCAACAACAACTGGTGCATGCCGAGAAAATGGCTTCCCTGGGTCGGCTGGTGGCGGGCGTGGCGCATGAGTTGAACAATCCCATCAGTTTTGTTTTCGGCAATATGCATGCGCTGAAACGTTATACAGCCCGCATCTGTGAATACCTTGTTGAGGTGGAGCGACACGTTGATTCGCCATCTTTGCAGCAACGACGGCATGATTTAAAAATTGATCGCATACTCGATGATATGGGGCCACTGGTTGACGGCACCCTGGAAGGGGCCGAGCGGGTTAGCGATATCGTTCAGGATTTACGCCGTTACTCCGGGGTACAGAAACAGGCCTGCAGTCGTTTTGATCTGACGCAGTTGATCAAAAAGGCGGTGCAATGGGTGTTACAGGCGAGTCGGCTAAAGCCGCAAGTTAACTACCAGTTACCCGAGCAGTTTGAGATTGAAGGCCCGAAGGGACAGATTCATCAGGTTTTGGTTAACCTGGTACAAAATGCACTGGATGCCATGGCCGAGCAGCGCTTGTCTGAGCTGAGTCTGAGCTGTGAAGGTGTTGAACAGAGGGTCAGAATTCAGGTACGTGATCAAGGGCCGGGGATCGCGGTTGATGATCTGGCCAAAATATTTGAACCCTTCTTTACTCGTAAACCGGTCGGTCAGGGTACCGGGCTGGGCTTATATATTAGTTATGGATTAGCGCGTGATCTCGGTGGGGATCTGCAGGCCGACAATCATCCCGAGGGGGGCGCGGTGTTTACCTTGACGTTGCCTATGAATGCAAAAGCTTAGATGCGTATTGATGCCAACGATTCAGCACACTTCTCTGCTTCCCAGGCTCCTGCGTGGGAACAAGGGCAAACCTGATCAATGATGAAACACTCTGATCCCCCCATCCTCAATTTATTATGGCTGCAATCAGGCGGCTGTGGGGGTTGTTCCTTATCGTTGCTGGGAGCGGAATCGCCGGATCTGTTCAGTAGTTTGCAGGGAGCCGGAATCAATCTGCTATTCCATCCCAGTTTGAGTGAGCACAGTGGCGCAGATTTACATTCGTTACTGGCGCAAATCCTTGTCGGTGAGGTTCGTCTGGATCTACTTTGTCTGGAGGGGGCGGTGATTCATGGCCCGAATGGCAGTGGTCTGTTTCATCGTCTGGCAGGCAGCGAGCGACCCATGCGCGATCTGATTTTTGAGCTGGCGCAACGGGCTGAACATGTCATTGCAGTTGGCAGTTGCGCAGCCTATGGCGGTATTACGGCGGGTGGGGGTAACCCAAGCGAGGCGGGCGGTCTGCAATTTGAGGGTGAAAAAAGTGGGGGCCTGCTGGGTGAGAAATTCCAGGGTCAAGCCGGGTTGCCGGTGATCAATATTGCGGGTTGCCCGACCCACCCAAACTGGGTGGTGGAAACCCTGTTGCAAATTGCCCAGGGCTGTATGATTAATGATGAACTGGATGAGCTGAATCGGCCACGCAGCTATGCCGATCATCTGGTGCATCATGGTTGCCTGCGCAATGAATATTACGAATACAAGGCCAGTGCAGAAAAGCCTTCTGATCTGGGCTGTTTGATGGAGAATCTGGGCTGCCTCGGTACCCAGGCCCATGCTGATTGCAATAGCCGTTTATGGAATGGGGAGGGCTCCTGTTTGCGCGGTGGTTATGCCTGCATCAACTGCACCTCACCCGGCTTCGAAGAGCCCGGTCATGCTTTTATCGAGACCCCAAAAATCGCCGGCATTCCCATTGGCCTGCCCACCGATATGCCCAAGGCCTGGTTTGTGGCACTGGCCTCCTTATCGAAGGCGGCAACTCCGGCACGGTTAAAGAAGAATGCCCATGCCGATCATATTCTGATCGCACCGGGGAAACGGCTTAAACCTAAATCCAGCTCCTAGGCACGGATCAAAGTTGTAAAAATATGAGTAACAAAAACAAAACTCGCCGCCGCATTATTGGCCCCTTTAACCGTGTCGAAGGCGATCTTGAAGTGCAACTTCAAATCGATGATGGACGGGTGACTGATGCCTGGGTGGTGTCGCCACTCTATCGCGGCTTCGAGCAAATGTTGCAGGGCAAGGCTCCCATGGATGCGCTGGTTTATGTGCCGCGCATCTGCGGTATTTGCTCAGTCTCACAGTCGCTGGCCGCCGCGACTGCGCTGGCGGCTATTCAGGGGGTGGTGTCACCGCTAAATGGTGAGTTGGCGGCCAATCTAATTCTGGCGAATGAAAATGTCGCCGATCATCTGACCCATTTTTATTTATTTTTCATGCCTGACTTCGCCCGAGAAAGTTACCGAAATGAGCCCTGGTTTCCCGCTGCCGAGGCACGCTTTAAAGCCCTCAAGGGCAGTGCCCCCCGGCAGGCTTTACCGGCACGTGCTGAATTCATGCACCTGCAGGGAATCCTGGCTGGCAAGTGGCCACACAGTCTGGCCTTGCAGCCAGGGGGTACGACTCGCGCTATCGAGTTACAGGAGAAGATGCGGGTTCTGGCCATTCTTGCCAGTTTCCGCCAGTTTCTGCAACAGACACTATTCGGCGATTCACTGGAGCATGTGATCGCGCTGGATTCTGTTGTCGCACTGGATAACTGGGCCGCACAGACTGCCTATGAGCACAGCGATTTGCGTCATTTCCTGCACATAGCCGAGACGCTGGATCTGCAAAATATGGGACGGGCGGGCGATCATTTTATGAGTTATGGCGCTTATCCTGTGCAGGGGGAACGACTGTTTAGTGCCGGGATCTGGAACGGTGTCGCCGATACACTGGATCAAAATGATATTCGTGAAGATCTCAGTCATAGCTGGATGCAGGCGCAAACTGAAGCCCATCATCCTTTTAATGGTGTGACCCAGCCTTCCCTGGATCAGGCCGATGCGTATAGCTGGTGCAAGGCTCCGCGTTTGGGCGGGCAAGTGATGGAGGTGGGTGCACTGGCCCGGCAGTTAGTTAATGGACATCCACTTATTCGTGATCTGGTGGCGCAAAGCGGCGGCAATGTGCGTAACCGAGTGATTGCTCGATTACTGGAAATAGCCCTGCTGGTAGTGGCAATGGAAGACTGGGCGCAGGCCCTGCAACCGAAACAGCCATTCTGTTATCAGGGGGTGATGCCTGATGAGGCACAGGGCTACGGTATGATCGAAGCGGCACGGGGCAGTCTCGGGCACTGGCTGACGATCCGTAAAGGCTGTATTTCGAATTATCAGATCATCGCCCCCACTACCTGGAATTTTTCCCCCCGAGATGCCAAGGGGCAGCCGGGGGCTCTGGAGCTGGCGCTGATCAATGCGCCGCTGCGCGAGGGCGAGAATGATCCGGTTTCGGTGCAGCACATCGTGCGTTCTTTTGATCCCTGCATGGTTTGTACGGTGCATTAATGAAGGGGGAATCCATCCGCATCACCGGCATTGTTCAGGGGGTGGGATTTCGTCCCTGCGTTTGGCGGCTGGCACATGAGCTAGGGCTTGTGGGACAGATCGGCAACGATAGTGATGGCGTTTTGATCTCGATCTGGGGGAGTCAGCAAGCGCGGGATGATCTGTTACAGGCTCTGGAAAAAGCACCGCCAGCGCTGGCCATAATTGAAAATATTATCCGCCGCCCGCTGGATTCGGCGGCTGAAATACCCGCTGATTTTTGTATCATTGAGAGCCATATGAGCAAGGGCTGTACCGGGGTGGCCGCCGATGCCGCCACTTGCCCCGACTGTTTGGCCGAAGTGCTCGACCCGGCTAATCGGCGCTACCGTTATGCCTTCACTAACTGCACCCATTGCGGCCCGCGTTTATCGATTATTAAAACCATCCCCTATGATCGCAGCCACACCAGCATGGCGGCGTTTCCCATCTGTACGCAATGTCAGGCTGAATATGATGATCCTGTTGATCGTCGTTTTCATGCCCAGCCCAATGCCTGCCCGGATTGCGGGCCGCAGCTCTGGCTGGAAGATAGCGCCGGTCATCGCCTGCCGGAAAATAAAAACAGTGATGTTATCGAGATGGCTGCCGATTTGATCCGCGCAGGCCATATCGTCGCCATCAAGGGCATCGGTGGCATTCATCTGGCCTGTGATGCAGGCAATGAAGTGACTGTGGCCAGTCTGCGTCAGCGCAAACATCGTGACTACAAAGCGTTGGCATTAATGGCGCGTGATCTCGATATGGTGAAAGGCTATGCTGAGCTGAGCGAGAGTGAGGCGGCCTTGCTGAGTGATGGTGCCGCGCCTATTGTCGTACTGAATACCGGTACACAGACACTGGCCGCCAGTGTTGCACCCGGACAAAATAGCCTGGGTTTTATGTTGCCCTATACCCCCCTGCATCATCTGTTGATGCAACATCTGCCACGTCCCATCGTCCTGACTTCAGGTAATCTCAGCGATGAACCACAGACCATCGACAATCAGGCGGCTCGACTAAAATTACAACAGATTGCCGATTATTATTTGTTACATGATCGAGAGATAGTTAATCGACTGGATGATTCCGTCCTGCGCATAGTCGATGATCAGCCGCGTATGCTGCGCCGGGCACGGGGGTATGCTCCCCAGCCGATCCGGCTACCGGCTGGTTTTGCCACGGATATTAATATTCTGGCCATGGGAGCCGAGCTGAAGAATAGTTTTTGTCTGCTTCAACAGGGACGGGTGCTGCTGTCACAGCATATAGGTGATCTGGAAGATGCTCAGCGCTATCAGGACTATCAGCATAACGTACAGCTTTATCGACAGTTATTTGATTTTACACCCGCCGTTATTGCCGTTGATCAGCATCCAGACTACCTCTCAACCCAATTCGGTCGGGCACTCGCCACAGAGAAAAATCTGCCCCTGATCGAAGTGCAGCACCATCATGCCCATATCGCCGCCTGCATGATTGAGCACAATCTGCCATTGAATACAGACAAAGTACTGGGTGTGGTACTCGATGGCCTTGGCTATGGTGATGATGGCACACTCTGGGGTGGCGAATTTCTACTGGCGGACTATCAGCATTGCGCACGACTGGCACATTTTCAGGCCGTCCCCCTGCTGGGCGGCGCGCAGGCCAGCCGCGAACCCTGGCGTAACACCCTGGCTCATCTAATGAATAGTTTAGGCTGGGAGTCGGTACTTAAAGATTATGCTGATCTGCAGATAATCAGGTTTTTAATGGACAAACCACTGGCCACTTTACAGACCATGGCTGACAAAGGTTTGAACAGTCCCCCGGCCTCATCGGCTGGACGACTATTTGATGCCGTCGCCGCCGCACTTGGCCTCTGCCGCGAGTCGATCAGTTTCGAAGGCCAGGCCGCCATCGAACTCGAAGCCCTGGCCGCCCACGAGTTTGAGCAACAGGCCGAGTATGCCTATGGCTTTGCACAACAGAATGATGTCCTGAACTGGACACCACTATGGTCAGCTTTATTAAATGATCTCGCCACAGGAATAACAGTGGCAAAAATAGCCGCCCGTTTTCATCACGGCATTGCCGCTGCAGTGGCCACAACTGCCCGCCGTTTATGCCAACAGCATAAAATACAAACCGTGGTACTCAGTGGTGGTGTGTTTCAAAACCGTTTGCTACTGGAACGTAGTAGCCAGTTATTACGGCAACAAAATTTCCAGGTGCTCTCAGCAAGTGCCATCCCCGCCAACGATGGCGGCATCTCATTAGGTCAGGCCGTGATTGCTCAGGCATCCAGTTGATCTCGCCGCGACAGGTATCGGAGTCAAATCTGGCTAAGTTATTGATGATTGAGACATCGGCCATTATTTGACTCCGATACCTTGATATTGGACATCTTGATATTTCTCAGAGAAACAATCATAGACCCCTATTTATATCTATTAAATAGGGGTGTCTATGATTTACCGGTACCTGGCAAGAGAGACTAGAGTATGAGTTACCATTGACCTCGATGCTGAGTGATTATGATTTGGCATCACTTAATTGATTTACGGAATTTTTTGATAGGCTTTGTCCCCGGTTGCATCCTGGGCAAAGATTGCTTCTCCCTTGTTCATGGCGCAGAAATCTCCGCACATACTGCAGCTTTTTTCTGTAGCAGGGGTGCGGCTATTCCTTACTTCCTGAGCTAGCTCTGGATAGAGGAGATATTTGTTGAGGTCATCCCAGCGCATATCGCGCCGTGCAAGAGCAGCCTGCTTTTCCCGTTCGCGTCGTTCTGGATACTTGGCTATATCTCCCACGCGGCAGGCAAGCCGTGTGGCACGTACTCCCTCTCGCACATCGTCTTCATTTGGGAGTGCCAGATGCTCTGCCGGTGTGATGTAGCAAATAAGATCGGCACCGGCACGGGCAGCATTAGCGGCACCAATAGCGGAAGCGATGTGATCATATCCGGCACAGGTATCTGCCGGTAGTGGTCCCAGCACATAGTAGGGTGCACCACCACTCATACGTTTCTCGAGGAGAATATTGGCTTCGATTTCATCCAGCGGCACGTGGCCTGGTCCTTCCACCATCATCTGACAGCCCTGTTCACGACCCAACTCGGCCAGCTCACAGTTGGTGATCATTTCTGCCATTTGTGCTCGGTCGTGGCTATCGTGGATGGCGCCCGCACGGATGCCGTTGCCCAGTGAGAGTACTGCATCATATTTTTTCATCAGGTCACAAACTCGATCGAACTGTTCGTAGAGAGGATTCTCCTGCCCGTTGGCATCCATCCATGAGACCATGAAAGTGCCGCCTTTGGAGACCAGACCGCCGTAGCGATAACCCTGTTTACGCAGTCGTTCAATAGAATATTGATTTATGCCGCAGTGAATGGCCATGAAACTGAGTCCGTCTGCCAGTTGTTTTTCAATCAGCTCAAATAGCATTTCTGGATCCAGCTTATTGGGGTTGCGGTATTTTCGTCCCGCTTCACAAAATGCCTGGTAGAGGGGGACATTGCCCACAGGCAGGTTAGTGTTAGCCAGTACCTGGCGTCGAATCTCATCCAGATTTCCTGCTGCTGAAAGCTCCATCAGGGTATCGGCTCCTTCCTCCTCGGCGATGCGCGCCTTGCGCACTTCCAGTTTGATATTGCAGATATCAGAAGAGGTGCCGATGGAGGCATTGACCTTGGTGCGCAGGCCACGACCGATCCCTACCACCTTTTGTCGGGGGCGGTTGGGGTTGTTAGGGATAACGATCTCACCACTCGCCACATATTTGCGGATCTGTTCAATTTCAAGTTCCTCCTGAGCGGCAAGTGTTTCCATCTGTTTGCTGACCATGCCAGCTCTGGCTAATTCGATCTGTGTTTTCATTTTTTTTCCTCACAAAAAAACGGGTCCCGTAAAGGCGAGCAAAAGCACACCTTTACGAAACCCGTTTCCATAAGATTTTAATTTTACGACTCAGTTCGTCTTCTGACTCCTGGATCAAGCGTGGGTCTCCGCCTTTCCACCTCTTTGGCAGTGGCATTGGAGCAACATCTCCAGTTACAGCGATGGGATCGTCACGGGTTTACACCGTGTTCCGGGCACTGTGTCGTGATTGGTTTTCTTAGCTTTTCTTCTCTATGGCATAATCCTCAATAGTCTTATTTTGCTATCCGTCATTCCGGCATGACTTTAGCCGGAATCCAGTGACATTACAGAAATGGAACCTGACTAAAATTGTGCAGGAATGGTAGAAACAAGCCTGGACACCCAAACCTTATAGTGGCATTTGCCGTGTATAAGAAGAATAAAAGCTCTTTCCCAAAAAATCAACGGTGATACTGGGCAGATGGCGTGCTGTTTTTCGCCCGGTTCGCAGCAAGTTCTGCCGTTTCTAAATTACTCCGATATCTTTATCTTTGCTTTAGGCTTTTTGTGGCCTGAAAAATAATCCCTCCTTCTTTAGCCTGTTAATTCCAATCAGGTGAAAATCTGCTACATTTCTTTAATATAGTGAAGCTAATGTTAGGGAGCGGAACTTGCTGGATTTAACCAGGAATCAACTGGAAAAACGCTGGGGTCGGATTTTTGAAAATTCATTCGATGAACTTTTTATCTTCCGTGAAGATAATTTGAAGTTTGTATTGACCTCAAAAGGTGCGCAGAAAAATCTGGGTTATACGGCTAAGGAATTAGCCGAGATGACCCCGGTTGACATTAAGCCTGAGCTGGATGAGCTACAATTTGAAGTGCTGATTAAGCCATTGCGTGAGGGTACACAGGATCTGATGGTGTTTGAAACAGTGCACCAACGTAAGGATGACAGCACTTATAATGTTGAAATACGCCTGCAACTTGCAGCAGAAGAATCGCCGCCGGTGTTTATTGCGATCATTCTGGATATTACCGCGCGTAAGCAGTCTGAGGCTGCTTTGCGGGAAAGTGAGCAGCGTTATCATGCATTGGCTAAAGCGGCCCCGGTGGGTATTTTTCGCACCGACATGGAAGGCCACTGTGTCTATGTTAATGAGTATTGGCAGAAACTTGCAGGGATGACACAGGCGCAGGCTCTGGGCGATGGCTGGGCGGGGGCCTTGCACGACGATGATCGGGAACGGATATTTGCCGAGTGGTATGAGGCTGCACAGGCACAGCATAGCTTTCGTAGCGAGTGTCGTTTCCAGCGGAATGGGCAGATTACCTGGGTGCTGACCCAGGCTGAGGCCGAGCAAGGTGCCAATGGTCAGATTATTGGATATGTAGGTACGGTTACTGATATCAGCGCACAAAAAGTGGCTGAAGATAAGCTGGCCAGTCAGCGCGATCTGCTGGAGGAGCTGGTTGTCGAGCGTACCAAAGAACTGTTGCGCACAAACAAAGAATTGGAGTCATTCAGTTATTCCGTTTCTCATGATTTACGCACGCCTCTGCGTGCACTCGATGGTTTTAGTCAGATTCTGCTGGAAGACTACAGCGATCAGCTTGATGAAACCGGACAGGATTACCTGCGCCGGGTACGAACGGCCAGTCAGCGTATGGGAAAATTGATTGATGCATTGCTGATGTTATCTCGGGTAGGTCGCCATTCTGTGCAATACAAACAGGTTGCACTCTCCACACTGGCAAAAGAAATTATTAACAGACTGCAAGAAACCAACCCTGAGCGGCAGGTTGAAGTTCTAATTGCCGGTGATTTATATGTTGAGGGTGATCAAAATTTGTTGCGTATTCTGCTGGAAAACCTGCTTTCCAATGCCTGGAAATACACTGCGACAAGGGAGGGCGCACAAATAGAATTTAATGTGCGCGAAGAAAATGGCAAGATGATTTATTTTGTTAAGGATAATGGCGTGGGCTTTGATATGCGTTATGTGGATAAATTGTTTGGTGCGTTCCAGCGTTTACACGGCACTGAGTTTGAGGGAACGGGCATTGGTCTGGCGACGGTTCAGCGGATTGTTCACCATTATTCCGGGCGAGTATGGGCCGAAGCTGAACTCAATAAGGGCGCGACTTTCTCGTTTACTTTTTAGGGAGTTCGAGCCGTGGTTTTTCTGCACGACGGTAGATAGCACAGATATGGCCAATCGCCTGCACCAGCTCAGCGGAGCTTTGCTCGAGAATAGTATCGATCATTTCCTGGCGACTGGCTTTATCAGTGGCATTCAGTCGCACCTTGATTAACTCATGATGTTCCAGTGATGAGCCGATTTCAGTAATGATATTTTCAGTTAGACCGGCCTGACCAATGATCACAACAGGTTTGAGCGGGTGGGCAAGTTTGCGCAAATGGTTGCGCTGATTTTTGTTTAAAGGCATGGTGCGGAAGATACAATAGTTCAGATATAAGGTACAGGAGAAAAGTCCAGCTTGTGTCTTTACCCTGCTACCGGGTATCTTCACCTTTATGAGTAAAAACAAACGAACTAAATCCAGTGGACAGTGGTTGCGGGAACATTTTGATGATGTTTATGTCAAACGAGCTCAGCAGCAGGGTTACCGTTCCCGTGCGGTGTATAAGTTGCTGGAGATTGATAAAAAAGATCGTCTGCTTCGCCCCGGTATGACCGTAGTGGATCTGGGTTCGGCACCGGGTAGCTGGTCGGAGGTCGCCGCGAAGCAGGTCGGGCTAAAAGGGCGAGTGGTGGCGTTGGACATTCTGCCCATGGACAGTATTGCGGGTGTGGAATTCATTGAAGGTGATTTTCGTGAAGAGGATATTTACGACCATTTATTAGACGTGCTGGGGGATACACCCGTAGACCTTGTAATTTCAGATATGGCACCCAATATCAGTGGTTTGAAAGCCGTTGATCAGCCAAGGGCAATGCATTTGGCTGAGCTGGCACTGGAAATGGCGGAAAAAGTCCTCAAAAAAGGCGGGGTTTTTCTAGTTAAAGTATTTACCGGCGAAGGTCTGGATGAATACAAAAAGACCATGCGGCCCCTGTTTGAAAAGATTATTGTGCGTAAGCCCGACGCGTCCCGTCCCCGTTCCCGTGAGATTTACTTATTAGCTCGAGGATATAGAAGTCGGGCATAATCTGTAGTAACTTTAAGTACTGAGTAATTTGCCCGGAAAGCCGGGAAATAGAGGAATTAAATTGAACGACCTGACTAAAAATATTTTGTTGTGGGTGATTGTCGCCATCATCCTCATGTCTGTTTTCAATAACCTGACCCCAAGCGGTACTGATAATAAGCTTGTTTATTCTGATTTCCTGCAGAATGTGAAGCAGAATCAGGTACGCGAAGTCCTGATTATGGGACGCAATATCACCGGGGTAATGCAGACGGGAACCCGCTTTACCACCTACAGCCCGGAAACCAGTAATACCGCGCTAATAGGCGATCTGATGAACAATGGAGTGAAAATTAACGCCAAGCCCATGGAGCAGTCCATCTGGACTCAGATTTTCATTTCCTGGTTCCCCTTCCTGTTGATTATCGGTTTGTGGATTTTCTTCATGCGCCAGATGCAGGGCGGTGGCGGAGGCCGGGGTGCACTGTCATTTGGTAAGAGCAAGGCACGCCTGCTGGGTGAAGATCAGATCAAGATTACCTTTAATGATGTCGCCGGTGTCGATGAGGCAAAAGATGAAGTCTCCGAGCTGGTGGAGTTTTTGCGCGATCCGGGCAAGTTCCAGAAACTGGGCGGCAAGATCCCGCGTGGCGTGTTGATGGTGGGCGCACCCGGTACCGGTAAAACCTTGCTGGCCAAGGCGATTGCCGGTGAAGCCAAGGTACCTTTTTTTACTATTTCGGGTTCCGACTTCGTCGAAATGTTCGTCGGCGTCGGTGCTTCGCGCGTGCGTGACATGTTTGAGCAAGCCAAAAAACATGCGCCCTGCATTATTTTCATTGATGAAATCGATGCGGTTGGTCGTCATCGTGGTGCGGGTTTAGGCGGGGGGCATGATGAACGTGAGCAAACGCTGAACCAGCTGCTGGTAGAAATGGATGGCTTTGAAGGTAATGAAGGCGTGATTGTTATCGCCGCGACTAACCGCCCTGATGTACTGGATCCCGCTTTATTGCGTCCCGGTCGTTTTGATCGTCAGGTGGTGGTGCCGTTACCGGATATGCGCGGTCGTGAGCAAATCTTAAAAGTTCACATGCGTAAGGTGCCGATTTCAGACAACGTTAATCCCAAGAATATCGCTCGTGGTACGCCCGGTTTCTCTGGCGCAGATTTAGCCAATCTGGTCAATGAAGCGGCTCTGTTTGCTGCCCGTGCTAACAAACGTCTGGTGGAAATGGACGACTTCGAGAAAGCCAAAGACAAGATCATGATGGGCGCGGAGCGCAAGTCGATGGTTATGGGTGAGGATGAAAAGAAACTCACTGCTTATCATGAAGCTGGCCATGCAATTGTCGGGTTGAAAGTACCCTCTCATGATCCGGTGTACAAGGTCAGCATTATTCCGCGTGGCCGCGCGCTGGGTGTGACCATGTTTTTACCGCAGGAAGATCGCTACAGCTACAGTAAGGAACGACTGGAAAGCCAGATCTCCAGCCTGTTTGGCGGACGTATTGCCGAAGAGCTGATTTTTGGTTCAGAGCATGTTACCACCGGTGCTTCGAATGATATCCAGCGTACCACCGAGCTGGCTCGCAACATGGTCACCAAGTGGGGGTTGTCAGAAAAACTGGGGCCGCTAACCTATAGTGAGGAAGAAGGCGAAGTTTTCCTTGGCCATTCGGTCACCCAGCATAAGAATGTGTCGGATGAAACTGCACACATTATCGATGAAGAAATTAAAAACATTGTTGAGCGTAATTACAAACGTGCGCGGCAGATTCTGGAAGACAATACGGATGTATTGCACGCGATGTCGGATGCGTTGATGAAGTTTGAGACCATCGATAAGGATCAGATTGCTGACATTATGGATGGGCGGACACCACGTAATCCAGATGGCTGGGATGACAATGAGCCGCCTTCGAATGCGCAGAATCGTTCAACTGACAGCAAAGATAATAAAGACAGTAAAGGTTCAATAGGTGGCCCTGCAGGCGAACATTAATTGCCTCGACAGCTTGCTTATTGTTTGCTGCACACCCCGAATTCGGGGTGTTTTTAATCTCAGGGTGCTTAATTCCCCGTTGCTTGCAGCGGGGTAGTTTATTCTCAAGGGGCTTAAATCCCCTTGCAGCAGCGAAGCGTTATTGTAGATTTGGCTTCAGCCGTATGGATATAACAAAAAAAGGAAAATACCATGATGCAGCTACCCGAAAAGCAACAGCAGATTCTTACCGCTCACTCCGGTCTAATTCATCGGGTGGTCAAGGCCTGTGCAAATCGGGCACAGGTGCCGGATCTTGATCAGGTGTTGTTTCAGGCTGAGCAAAATGACTGGCATACACTGGTGAAAGCGATTCGCCGGATACTTAAAGGTGAGCGTAACCTGAGTGCTTTTCGCGAGTTGGACGAAGAGGACATGGTGATTATTGAGTCCATTCTTCGTGGCCTGCAAAATTCTGAAACCCTGCCCAGCTTAGACGCAAATTATGATCCCAAAGTGGCCGCGCCGGGCATTGCCTCAATGGTGCACACCGTGCGTAGAGGGAATGTTGAAGCCCTGCAGATGGTGTCCAATATGGCAGTGCAAATGCATCAGTCCGGAGGTGACATGGGACGGCTGGCGGCGATCATACGACCGCTAATTGAAGGTGAACGGGATCCTGACAAGCTATGTGAAGGCTTCACCGATGCCGGTCAGCAGCTGGTATTGGACATCCTTGCCGAACTGACCAAACTTGAAGCCCACTGATATAAAAACAAAAAATGGGTTCAGAGCCGAATGGCACTTAGTTAACGTCTTTTCCGTCATCCCGGCATGCTTTTAGCCGGGATCCAGAAGACTAAAAGGCTGGATTCCGGCTAAAAAATGCCGGAATGACGAGAGTTTAGTTTATTGTTTTCTTAACTAAGTGCCATTCGGTTCAGAGCCGGGTTTTGATCTCTCTTCACATTAAATAAATGACTTTAGAAAAATTGTATTCTGATCCCGTTTTTACAAGTTGCCATGGTCGGAGTCTGGATCTTTCCTTCCCCCGCATTATGGGGATTCTTAATATTACCCCCGACTCTTTTTCTGACGGGGGACGTTTCCTCAATCAGAATGTGGCATTGCGTCAGCTGGAAAAAATGCTGGCTGACGGGGCAGATATTATTGATATCGGTGGCGAGTCCACCCGTCCCGGTGCGGCAGCGGTGTCAGTTGAAGAAGAATTAGCGCGGGTCATTCCCGTCATCAAAGCATTACGGACACAGAGCGAGGTATTCATTTCGGTGGATACCAGCAAACCTGAAGTGATGCGTGAGGCGGTGGCAGCCGGTGCCGATATGATCAACGACGTGCGGGCTCTACGTGAAGCCGATGCATTGGCAACCGTGGCCGCACTGGATATACCGGTTTGTCTCATGCATATGCAGGGACAGCCGCGCTGTATGCAGCAGCAACCTGAGTATGAAAATGTGCTTATCGAGGTGAAAGATTTTCTGCATGAGCGAGTGCGTGCCTGTGAGCAGGCAGGGATTAAACGCGAACAGATTGCCATTGATCCCGGTTTTGGATTTGGCAAGAGTCTGCAACATAATTTGCGTTTATTTCACCAGTTACCGGAATTGCGGTCACTTGGCTTGCCGGTTCTGGTGGGAGTCTCGCGGAAATCCATGATTGCGGCACTGCTGGATATTCCTGTAGAAGAGCGTCTGGCCGCCAGTGTCGCTTTAGCCGGTCTGGCTGTGTGGCTGGGTGCAGGCATTATTCGCACCCATGATGTGCGAGAAACCCGCGATGCGGTTAGAATGTGCCACGCGGTGGCGAACGAACTTGCGGATTAATAAAAGAACAGGAATAGAAATGAGTCGAAAATATTTTGGAACGGATGGCATTCGTGGTCGGGTAGGGGAGTTTCCCATTACTCCAGAGTTTGTGCTCAAGCTGGGCTGGGCGGTTGGACGGGTGTTATCCCGACGTGCCGGGGGCAAGATTCTGATCGGCAAAGACACTCGAATTTCAGGTTATATGTTTGAGTCGGCGCTGGAATCCGGATTGTCGGCGGCCGGGGTGGACTGCCATCTGCTGGGGCCGATGCCGACTCCGGGCATTGCTTATCTTACCCGCACGCTGTTTGCTGAAGCCGGTATCGTCATCAGTGCCTCACATAATCCTTATCATGATAATGGTATAAAGTTTTTCTCTGCTCAGGGAACCAAGTTGCCGGATGAGGTGGAACTGGCTATCGAGGCTGAACTGGACAAGGATCTAATTTGCAATGAGTCCTCTGAGTTGGGTAAGGCAAAGCGAGTGAAGGATGCCGCCGGTCGTTATATTGAGTTTTGTAAGAGCACCTTTCCTAATAAATATGATCTGCGCGGGATGAAAATCGTGGTGGATTGCGCCAATGGTGCGACTTATCATATCGCCCCCAAAGTCTTTGCCGAACTGGGCGCAACGGTGTTTATTGTTGGTGATCAGCCTGATGGTTTGAACATCAACGCTGGTTGCGGTTCGACTCATATGGAACTCCTACAGAAAAAAGTAGATGAATATCAGGCCGATATCGGCATTGCCCTGGACGGTGATGGAGATCGGGTATTAATGGTGGATGCCAGCGGTCGTATTATCGACGGTGATGAACTGCTCTATGTGGTGGCTATGCACCGGCAGCAAACCGGCACCCTCAATGGTGGGGTGGTCGGTACACTGATGACGAACCTGGGTCTTGAGCATGCCTTCATGAAAGAGAAGATTGCCTTCAAGCGTGCCTCGGTGGGGGATCGTTATGTGATGGAACGCCTACTCGAAGATAAATGGATACTGGGTGGCGAGTCTTCAGGCCATATTATCTGTCTGGATCGTACCACCACGGGAGATGGCATCGTCTCTGCTCTGCAGGTACTGGCGGCAATGAAGGATAGTGAATGCAGCCTGCAGGACTTATTAAAAGGTATGGAAAAATATCCACAGGTACTGGTTAATGTGCGGCTGGTGAAAAAAGTCGATGTGCTGGCGCGTGAACCGGTTAAAGAGGCGTTGCAGGATGCCGAGAATGAACTCGCTGATCGCGGCCGGGTATTGTTACGTGCCTCGGGCACCGAGCCGTTGATACGGGTCATGGTGGAAGGCCAGGATGCTGGCCAGGTGGAGAGCGTGGCACAGCAGCTGGCGGATGTGGTGGAAAACAGCTTGTAGATATGAGACTTCAGTCGTAGCGGCACGCCTGGAGCCGTTATATCCCTTCGCAGGTGACGGACATATTGGTGTTGACATATATTTCTCATTGATTTATTAGCTCTGTGACGTTAAGCTTGCGCGCTATTTTTTGAGTTAAGTCATACAGGTTTTAGGAGAAGTAAATGCGTCAGGTTCTGATAGCGGGTAACTGGAAAATGAATGGTTCACGCAGCAGTATCCGTGAATTACTGGAAGGTGTTAAGGCCGGAGTCGGTGAAGTTAAATCCGCCGAGCTGGCTGTGTGTGCACCGTTCCCCTATCTGGCCGATGTACAGGATCAACTAAGTGGCAGCGCTATTAGCTGGGGTGCACAGAATCTGAGCACCGAGGAGAAGGGTGCTTTTACAGGTGAAACTTCGGCGGCCATGTTACTGGATTTTTCCTGTAAATATGTCACCGTAGGTCACTCTGAACGCCGCAGCCTGTATGGTGAAGATGATGCCCTGGTAGCCCAGAAATTTGCTGTGGCTCGCAAAGCGGGCTTAAAGCCCATCCTTTGCGTGGGTGAAACGCTGGAAGAGCGTGAATCCAATGTGACGGAAGATGTCGTTGCCCGTCAGATCGATGCTCTTATTGCTCTTGAAGGCATTGAGGCACTGGTTGATGGCGTGATTGCTTATGAGCCGGTCTGGGCAATTGGTACCGGCAAAACCGCAAGTCCTGAACAGGCACAGGCGGTACATGCGTTTATTCGTGCTAAAATTGCCGAGCTTGATGCCGCAGTTGCCGATAAGGTACAGATTCTTTATGGTGGCAGCATGAATCCGGGTAATGCCGCTGAGCTGCTGGCGATGGCGGATATTGATGGTGGCCTGATTGGCGGAGCCTCTTTGAAAGCCGATGATTTTATCGCGATTGGTAAAGCCGCAGGTTGATAGTTTCGTAAGGCTCGGGTAAGCGTATAGCGAAGCCCGAGGTTAAAATTTATAGTCATTCACAGACAAGAATTTATTATGCTGTATAACATTATATTAGTGGTTCACGTATTAATCGCAACCGGACTGATTGCCATGGTGCTTTTGCAACAGGGTAAAGGGGCTGATGCGGGAGCTGCCTTTGGTGGTGGTGCTTCTGGAACAGTGTTCGGTAGTCAGGGAGCCGCATCATTTCTGACTCGAACCACGGCGGTACTGGCAACCTTATTTTTTGTTACCAGCTTGACGCTATTTACCCTGGCTTCGAATCGGGCAAAACCGGAAAGTGTGGTTGATTCGTTATCCGGTAAGTCACCTGAGGCGGCTCAGGTTATCCCGCTTGAAGCGGGTGCAGCGATCCCTGAAACGGATGTTCCCGTCAGCGGAGCACCGGCCAATAACAAAGCCCCGGCTAATGACGTGCCGGTTAGTCAGTAATTTTTAAAATATAACCTCAGTAAACCTTAGAAAAATATTGCCGAAGTGGTGAAATTGGTAGACACGCTACCTTGAGGGGGTAGTGGCGTAAGCCGTGCCGGTTCGAGTCCGGCCTTCGGCACCATCTTTATAAAATATATGGCTTGAATTCCCACGGCTTGCCACGAGCACCGGTTCGGTTTCAATCGTACTATACGCCTGAAGGCGAACCTGCAGATACATTCTCCACTTGATAGTGGTATAGCTAGAGTTATACTTTTGTCCTATAAAAATTGCAATTTCTATCCCAGATTCGGCTGCTTTAATCGCAAGAGCACGGTGAACTTCGGGTGGAACCCGCACCATAAATTTACCGCTATAGTTTTTGCTAGACAGAGGTTCCGGTATATTTTCATGCTGCACCTTCATATCTTTTTATAGCGTTAGTGACGACAGCACGAATCCCTTTTAATGCTTTTTCAGGTGTAGAATCCAGCCAGCTCAAACTTGGGAACTCGGCACACAAGCCGACATATTCCTGATCTTCTTCTGACCAGGTAACACGGTAGGTATCTTTGTCTTTTCTCTGTGCCATGTTATGCCTCCAATTTATCAATCGCCTGTAATACTTGCCTAACCTGATAGGCTTTCGCTTTTCTTTTGTGATTTTTGAATATTGACTCTGGGATCACCCGCCCAGGGTGTTTTATATATGCGGTGGCTGCTGCCACTTTGACGTGCTGGATTAAAATAATGATCACAAACCTTGCAGAGATCATTGAACCGAATCCCTTTGGGGTTCTGCCTCATTATGGGTATGAGGTAGGTACAATATAAGAAATCCTCCATTTTGCAGGAAAAAATTCTAATTATTCACTATGCATACTGTGTTTGGACCGTAATCTTCGGGTCAATCGGGCCAGTTTTTTTACCTAACCCTCCTGTTTTGTATTGAGGCTAAGTTGTCCCTTTTTTTGACAGTGATGCGCCTATTATTTTATTTTTGTTAAGGTTTTTATTGCAGTGTCCGATAAAAAAACTGGTTTTTATCAATATTATTATGCGGAAATCCTGAATATTAATCGTTGCATAAGTGTATTTGCATGTATTTTATCCCCTCACCCCAACCCTCTCCCAGAAGGAGAGGGGGTTATGATGCAAATACTTATGCACCGACTAATATCTATCGGCATAGTGCAGCGCCCATCATGTCACGGGCAAATAACAATCACCAACAGGAACAAATATGAAAATTATAATTGTGGGTGGAGTAGCAGGTGGCGCATCGACAGCCGCTCGTTTACGCCGACTTGACGAAAAAGCGGATATTACAGTTTACGAGCGTGGGGAACAGGTTTCCTATGCCAATTGTGGACTTCCCTACCACATTGGTGGGGTGATTCAGAAACGCGAATCCTTATTAGTTCAGACCCCAGGTAAACTAAGACTGATACTCAACATTAATGTAAAAATTCTGTCTGAAGTCACCGATATTAATACGCAGAAAAAAACCGTTACGGTTAAAAATCTGAAAACAGGGGAGGAATTTCAGCAAAGCTGGGACAAGCTGGTTCTGAGTCCTGGTGGCTCTCCTGTGCGCCCCCCTATTCCGGGAGATGAACATGCAAAAATATTTACCCTGCAAAACGTTAGCAATATGGACAATATCAAGCGTATTGTTGATAATCGAGCAAAAACCGCACTGGTTCTCGGTGGCGGGTTTATTGGCGTTGAGATAGCCGAGAATTTACGTGAACGCGGCCTGCTGGTGCATATGGTTGAAAGAGGGGAACAGATTCTGCCATTTCTGGACAAGGAAATGACCAATGATCTGGAAGGCCACATGACCCGTAATGGCGTGCGCTTATATATGTCCAACAGCATCAAGGCTTATCATGACAATAAGGGAAAAATAAACTGTGAATTACAGAATGGTGAAAACATCGCCGTTGATTTTGTTGTCAATGCCGTTGGCGTAAAGCCGAATATTACTCTGGCAGAAAAAGCCGGTCTTGAAATTGGTAAACTTGGCGGTATAAAAGTTGATCAGTTTATGCGCACTTCTAATTCGGATATCTATGCGGCGGGTGATGCTGTTGAGGTTAAAGATTTAATTACCGGACAACCAACACTACTTCCCCTGGCTGGTCCTGCCAGCCGTCAGGGTCGAGTCATAGCCAATCACATATGTGGTCAGAAAACCTCATTTAATGCAGTGCAGGGCAGCTCTGTTCTTAAAGTCTTTGACATGACTGCAGCGGCAACCGGTGCAAATGAAAAACGTCTTAAAGCGGCGGCAATCGCTTATGAAAAAATCTATACCCATCCGGCGGGTCATGCCAATTATTATCCTGGCACCTCAGCCATGCAGTTTAAATTATTATTTTCACCGGATGACGGCAAAGTATTGGGGGCGCAAATTATCGGTTTTGACGGTGTAGATAAACGTATTGACGTGCTCGCAGTAGCAATTCGAGCTGGTCTCACGGTCTATGATCTAGAAGAACTGGAGCTTGCCTATGCGCCGCCTTATGGTTCAGCAAAGGATCCGGTCAACATGGCCGGGTTTGTAGCAAGTAACCTTTTGAAAGGCGATGCGCCGCAGTGGTACGCAGAAGATTTTGCTTCATTTGGAAGTGATGACATCGTCATTGATGTACGCAATGAGTGCGAATACGAACGTTGGCATATCCCGGAATCAATCAATATACCGTTATCATGTTTGCGTGGTGAATTGGAAGATATTCCAGAAAATAAGAAACTTTATGTCTACTGCCGCACCGGGTTCAGAAGTTATCTGGCCCTACGAATTCTGAAACAATCTGGTTTTAACGAGGTCTATACGCTGTCAGGAGGCGCCTTAACATTTAACACCCTGACACGGGAAATTCACACCGGCAAGCGCCTGGTGCCAGAAATTGCTTATGGCGAGCAGTGTATTACTGAATTTATACAGGCCACCGGCAAAGTTATTGAGATCGATGCGACCCATGTAGGTTTCGCTTCACCCTTGCAGTTATTACAGCAGAACCTCGACATGATGAGTGTAGGTGATGACGTGTTACTCCGCATTACTGATCAGGCGTTCACCAGTTATTTACCGAGTTGGTGTAATACCTATGGACATATACTTATTGATATTAAACATCAGGGCGAACTGTCCAGAGTAAAGATCAGGAAAGGAGTGGAAATATAATATTAGCTGTGACAGTAGTAAGTAATTTTGTGGCCTGCGCCAACAAATACATTCCCCGCAAAGTGCATAGGCTTCTATTGCAGGTAAGGTTGTAGATGTTAATCGTTGCATAAGTATTGGCATGATATAATGTGGAAAAGAAAAGGGGTCAGAAAAGAAAAGGGGTCAAGTCGCTTGTTATATGACAGTGTAGAAAATAAGGGACGTACCACGGTTTCTCAGTTTTTGTTTGTGAACGTCCGCTTTTCCTTATTCTTACTTTCAAGAAGAGAGCTACGAACGACCGCTTCGTGGTGGAAACAGACATTCACGGAAGGCATGGTTGTGTGTATCAAACAGCATATCGTGAGTTGTCGTAGGTAGGCATACAGAATAAAAGCGAGGATGCACTGAGTTTGAAGCGAGCAATCTGCAGTGGTCTTCTGCTCACCCATCATTGTCCAGTCTTCATTCCAGGTAAACTGGAAAGCCTTGCCCAGTGCAAACGATAACGACACATAGGTGTCACGACTTGCCAGAAGAGCTGTTTGATATTTTGCTTTGACTCTAAATAGGCGTTCCAAATACCAATCACTTGTGAGCTCACCACGAACGGTTGTTTTAAAAGTGACGGGTATTTGGAACAGCTAGTTAGATGCAACTAGCGGGTTAATGTCTGTGCATACTCATCGAGTTTGTTCGAAGTCTTCACTGGCTAATGGGTTCAACCATATCGTTGCCCAAGTACTTGCGAACCATATTGCGAGGTAGCCTGGTTCGTTTGACGATCTTCCGGATAGCTAATCTTTCACGGTAATGCCTGCGTCGAATTACACTTAATAATGCCATGTTTATCACTCCTTTTATATCCTGCTTATGGGCAAGCAGGTCAGGATGTCACGTGGGTCAATATTGGGTGCAATTCAACAAATGTATGTTCACTTATGCTGTTTTATGAAATGGTTAGTGATTATAAATGAAGTGGAATGGGGAAATAAAATGTGTGCTTTTGGACTCGCCTCGAAATATTAAATTGTCCTTTTTATTTTTGGAATATGTCAACGGAAAATCCATGCCTGTACTTTCACTTGATAGCGACATCAGGAAAGTTTCGGGATAGGACTTCCGTAGACCCATAGAAATGTACAAGCAAATGGATCTGGCTTGATTTCAACGCTGACGTGCTATTATTTTTGGACGTAATAAATGATGAATATCTAAAATTAATTCGTAAAAATTTATGAAAATATTATTGGGACAACAATATAAGCATTTGTTTTTATTCTGATATTCCAGACCACCTTCGGCGCTACATTTAAATTAATAATAATGCTTTGTCTGCAGTCGTTAATATCATACACTCTGACTCAGTTTTAAAAAAATAAAAGATAGTACGTTAATTAAATTTGTCACTTCATCATTCATAACATTATCATATTCTTATTAAGGACGGGGCATGGCGTGCCTTTGCGTGTAAAATATTTTTCAGACAGTCCTGATAACGTATTGAAATGATGAGATATAATTGAATCACTTTAGCTTGCACTTATGGAGTTACTGGCCTAGACTGCGATCTCTTTAGAACATGTAGCAGATTAATTAACGGCAATGACGTTACACATGCCGGTTCAGTAATTACCTTTATAATTAGGCTGAAGGAACTGTAAATCTATGCTAGAGAATTACCTCCCGGTACTCATTTTTATCGTAGTGGGTATTGTTGTCGGTGGCGTTATGATCGCCATTGGTTTTATTCTGGGTCCTCATCGCCCTGATGATGAAAAACTCTCTCCGTATGAATGTGGCTTTGAAGCGTTTGAAGACGCGCGCATGAAATTCGATGTGCGTTATTATCTGGTTGCCATCCTCTTTATTATTTTTGATCTTGAAATCGCATTCCTGTTTCCCTGGGCCATCGTGCTGGAAGAAATAGGCGTGTTCGGTTACACCGCCATGGTGGTCTTTTTAGGCATCTTGGTGGTTGGTTTTGCTTACGAGTGGAAAAAGGGAGCCCTGGAGTGGGAATAGAAGGGGTTTTAAATGAAGGCTTTGTCACTACCAACGCTGACAAACTAATCAACTGGGCGCGTACAGGTTCACTCTGGCCGATGACCTTCGGGCTGGCCTGTTGTGCGGTAGAAATGATGCACTCAGCCACGGCACGCTATGATCTTGATCGCTTTGGTGCGGGTATTTTTCGCGCCAGTCCCCGTCAATCTGACGTGATGATTGTTGCCGGCACCCTGTGTAACAAAATGGCTCCCGCGCTGCGTAAAGTTTATGATCAGATGGCCGAACCGCGCTGGGTCATTTCCATGGGCTCCTGTGCCAATGGCGGTGGTTATTATCATTATTCTTATGCCGTGGTGCGAGGTTGTGATCGCGTGGTGCCGGTTGACATTTATGTTCCTGGTTGTCCGCCTACCGCCGAAGCCTTGATCTATGGCGTCATGCAGTTACAGAACAAAATCCGTCGAACCAACACCATTGCCCGCTAATCCGAGTTAGGTTATATGTCCGAATATTATGATGATTTAGCTAATAAAGTGCGTGAGCACTTTGAAGACAGAATTGAAGACTGTCAGATCAGCTATGGTGAATTGAACATTACTGTTGCTAAAGAACAGTTGCTGAATGTTTGTCAGGATCTGCGGGATGTTGCTCCCTTTAAATTTGATCAACTGGTTGATTTAGCCGGTGTGGATTACCTGCATTACGGCAAAGATGATCAGAGTGAGATTAGCTGGAGTGGGCCGCGTTTCGGTGTTAGTTATCACCTCTTGTCTATCAGTGAAAATCACCGTGTCCGAGTGAAGGTGTTACTTGATGGTGAACCACCGATAGTTGATTCGGTGATTGAAATCTGGAACTCAGCCAACTGGTTTGAGCGCGAAGCCTTCGATCTGTTCGGCATCGTGTTTGAAGGTCATCCCGATTTACGTCGCATCCTGACCGACTATGGGTTTATTGGTCACCCTTTCCGTAAGGACTTCCCGCTCACCGGCTATGTAGAAATGCGTTACGATCCAGTCAAACAGCGCGTCGCCTATGAGCCAGTCAGTATCGAGCCCCGAGTCAATCAGCCACGCATCATTCGTGATGACTTCCGTTACCAGGGACGGGATGAACAGGCGGAGGAACAAAAAGATGCCTGAGTTTCATAACTACACTCTGAACTTTGGTCCCCAGCATCCCGCTGCCCACGGCGTACTTCGTCTGGTACTAGAACTGGATGGTGAGGTCGTACTGCGTGCCGATCCTCACGTTGGCCTGTTGCATCGTGGTACCGAAAAACTGGCTGAGAGTAAACCTTATAATCAGACTATTCCTTATATGGATCGCCTCGATTATGTTTCCATGATTTGTAATGAACATGGCTATGTGCTGGCATTGGAAAAAATGCTGGGTATCGAAGCTCCTATACGGGCTCAGTATATTCGGGTGATGTTTGATGAAATCACTCGTCTGTTGAACCATATTTTCCAACTTGGTGCCCATGCGCTGGATGTTGGCGCAATGACCATGTTCCTCTATTGTTTCCGTGAACGCGAAGATCTGATGGATATGTATGAGGCCGTTTCCGGCGCGCGCATGCATGCCGCTTATTATCGCCCTGGTGGTGTCTATCGTGATCTGCCGGAGACGATGCCGCAGTTCAAACCCAGCAAATATAAAAATGACAAGGAAACTGCGCGCATGAATGAAGTTCGCAGCGGTTCCCTGTTGGACTTCATCGAAGATTTTGCCAATCGTTTCCCCGGCTATGTAGACGAGTATGAAACTCTGCTTACCGATAACCGTATCTGGAAACAGCGTACTGTCGATATTGGCATCGTCACACCGGAACGGGCCAAGCAACTGGGTTTCACCGGGCCGATGTTACGTGGCTCCGGGATAGAATGGGACTTGCGTAAGAAGCAGCCCTATGAAGTTTATGATCGGCTTGATTTTGATATTCCTGTCGGCACCCATGGCGATTGTTATGATCGTTATCTGGTACGGGTTGAAGAAATGCGTCAGTCGAATCGCATTATCAAACAATGCATTGATTGGTTACGCAAGAATCCGGGCTCGGTGATGCTGAGCGATCATAAAATCACGCCGCCGTCACGGGAACACATGAAGACCGACATGGAGTCTTTGATTCATCACTTCAAATTATTTACTGAAGGTTATACCTTGCCCAAAGGTGAAGTTTATACCGCAATCGAACATCCCAAAGGTGAGTTTGGTATTTACCTGGTGTCGGATGGTGCCAACAAGCCCTATCGTATGAAAATTCGTGCGGCGGGTTTTTCCCATATGTCGGCTATGCATGAGATGACTCAGGGACACATGATTTCAGATGTGGTGGCCGTTATTGGTACCATGGATATTGTGTTTGGAGAAATTGATCGGTGATGGCGCAACATAAAAAAACACAAAGTAAATTGGGCATGATAAATGAAGCCTCAAAATCAGAAATCGATCGCTGGATTGCCAAGTATCCGCCCGAACAAAAACGTTCTGCCCTGATGGGAGCTTTGCGGGTTGTGCAGGATCAAAACAAAGGCTATCTGAATAATGATTTAATGGATGCGGTGGCGGAATATTTACAGCTACCCCCGATTGCCGTGTATGAGGTTGCGACTTTCTATTCTATGTATGAACTGGAAGCCGTGGGTAAACATAAGATTTGTGTTTGCACCAATATTTCCTGCATGCTGCGTGGCTCAGATGAAGTCATTGCTCACCTGAATAAACGTCTGGGTATTGGCTTCGGTGAAACCACCAAAGATGGCCGTTTTACCTTAAAAGAAGTGGAATGCCTGGGAGCCTGTGTCGAAGCTCCGATGTTTCAAATTGCCGATCAGTATCATGGCGATCTGAGTCCTGAGACGATTGATGAAATTCTGGACGGGCTGGATTGATGATGAATTCAGAGACTGTGTTATTTTTTGCAAAGAACACCGAGTTTAATAAAGTCATATCAATGGAGGTGTGCCATGGCGAATGAAGTCTGTTTCCGCACCCTGCATCTAGATAAGCCCTGGACGCTGGACAATTATCGCAGTGTTGGTGGTTATGAGATGGTGAAAAAAATACTCACCGAGCAAACGCCGATTGACAGTATTATCGAAGATCTCAAACTTTCTGCCTTACGCGGTCGCGGTGGTGCGGGTTTTCCCACCGGCCTGAAATGGAGCTTTATGCCGCGCAATGCTGAGGGGCAGAAATACATTATCTGTAATTCAGATGAAGGTGAACCGGGTACCTGCAAAGATCGCGATATCCTGCGCTATAACCCGCATCAATTGATCGAAGGCATGATCATTGCCGGTTACTGCATTGGCGCATCGAAAGGTTATAACTATATTCGGGGTGAGTTTTCCGAGCCTATTGCGCGTTTCGAAGCTGCATTGGAAGAAGCGTATGCCGCAGGTCTGTTGGGTGAAAATCTATTTGCTACCGGGTTTAATTTTGATTTGCATACCCACCATGGTGGCGGTGCCTATATATGTGGTGAAGAAACCGCCCTGCTGGAATCGATTGAAGGCAAGAAAGGACAACCCCGTTTCAAACCGCCGTTTCCGGCCGGTTTCGGTCTGTATGGCAGGCCGACCACGATTAATAATACCGAAACCCTGGCCTCGGTGCCGGTGATCCTGGCTAAAGGCGGCCAGTGGTTTCTGGATATGGGCAAGCCAAATAATGGCGGCACTAAATTATTTAGTGTCTCTGGTCATGTTAACAAGCCCGGCAATTTTGAAGTACCGATGGGCACACCCTTTGCCGAGCTATTAGAAATGGCCGGTGGCGTGCGTGGCGGACATCAGTTAAAAGCCGTTATTCCGGGTGGTTCATCTACGCCGGTATTGCCGGCTGAAATCATGATGAAAACCGACATGGATTATGATTCTATCTCTAAAGCGGGTTCCATGCTGGGTGCAGGCTCGGTCATCGTTATGGATGAAACAACGTGTATGGTGGGCGCACTGGCGCGGCTGTCACATTTTTATTTTGAAGAATCCTGCGGTCAGTGTACGCCCTGCCGTGAAGGTACCGGCTGGTTGTCTAAGGTGATGCACCGCATCGAACATGGTCAGGGTCGACAGGAAGATTTAGGGTTGCTTGATGATGTGGCTAGCCGCATTCGCGGACGGACTATTTGTGCATTGGGTGATGCTGCTGCGATGCCGGTACAAAGTTTTCTAAAACATTATCGTGAAGAATTCCAGTACCACATCGATCATGGCAAGTGCATGGTCTGATTCAGACAAACGTGAATAGATGCTTCGTGCAAAGCTATCGAATAACAGGTAAAGAAAACAGATGGTCAATATCGAAATTAACGGCAAGCTGCTCAAGGTCCCACAGGGAACGATGGTTATTGAAGCCGCTGATGTCGCCGGTATGACAATTCCGCGTTTCTGTTATCACCGGAAGTTGTCGATTGCCGCTAACTGCCGCATGTGTCTAGTGGATATTGAAAAAATGCCCAAGCCGGTACCGGCCTGTGCAACGCCGGTAACCGACGGCATGAAAATACAGACGCATTCTGCCAAAGCGTTGGAAGCACAGAAAAGTGTGATGGAATTTCTGCTCATCAATCACCCGCTGGATTGTCCGATTTGCGATCAGGGCGGAGAGTGTGAGCTGCAGGATATTGCCATGGGCTTCGGTGCAGATACCAGCCGTTATCAGGAATCTAAACGGGTGGTGCAGGACAAGGATATTGGTCCGCTGATCGCCACCGAAATGACCCGTTGTATTCATTGCACTCGCTGTGTTCGTTTTGGACTTGAAGTGGCCGGACTGATGGAATTAGGTGCAACTGGGCGCGGCGAGCACATGCGTATTGGTACCTATGTGGAACGCACTGTTAACTCTGAAATGTCGGGCAATGTTATCGATCTTTGCCCGGTGGGCGCGTTGACCTCAAAGCCTTACCGTTATCATAGTCGCCCCTGGGAAAATACCGCGATCAATAGCATTGCTGCCCATGACTGCATCGGTTCCAATATTCAGATTGAAGTACGCCGTAACAAAGTGATGCGCGTACTACCACGGGATAATGAAAGCATTAATGAATGCTGGATATCTGATCGGGATCGCTACAGTTATACCGCACTGGAAACAGATGATCGCCTGCAGCAACCGATGATCAAACAGGGTGAAGAGTGGAAGACAGTCGACTGGCCGACCGCCTTAAATTATGCCGTGGATGGACTCAAGGCTGTTATTCAAAAGTATGATGCAAAACATCTAGGGGCATTGGTATCACCATCAAACACCCTGGAAGAAATGTATCTATTGCAACAACTGATGCGTGGGCTGGGTTGCGATAATATCGAGCACCGTCTGCGTCAGCAGGATTTTAGTCGCGATACGGATAGCGGCGGCTGGCCGTTACTGGGTTTACCGGTTGCCGGGTTGGCCGAGCTGGATGCAGCGCTATTGATTGGTTCCTGTTTACGTAAGGATCAACCCATCGCGTCCCATCGCCTGCGTAGTGCCGCACTTAAAGGCGCTAAAATTATGGCGATTAATGCACTGGACTATGATTTTAGTTTTCCGTTGGCGGAAGTTCGTGTGGTTTCGCCTGCAGAGATCACCACTTCTCTCGCGGCAGTATGTAAGGCGCTGCTGGAATTGAGCGGAGCGACAGCACCGAACGGCCTTGTCAGCCTTCTTAATAGTGTAGAGGTTCATGCTACCGAAAGAGCGATGGCAAATAATATGCTGGGTGCAGAAAAGTCAGCCGTGCTCATCGGTACTCAGGCGATCAGTCAACCTGAATTATCCGATATCCGCGCACTGGCGGCAGTGATTGCTGAAATTAGTGGGGCGAGTCTGGGTGTACTCAGTGAGGGTGCTAATGCCCTTGGTGGCTGGTTGGCCGGTGCCTTACCGCATCAGGGCCCGGCAGGTACTATGATAAAGAATGATCGAAGTCCGGTACTGGAAAAAAACATCATGGCGGCAGTGCTACTGAATGTAGAACCGGAACTGGATTGTGTTAATTCCAGTGCCGGTCATGATCTGCTGCGCCATGCTGAATTTGTTGTCAGCATGACATCCTATGTTAGCGATGATATGAAAGCTTACGCCGATGTATTGTTACCGGTAGCGGCGTTCGCCGAAACCTCCGGCACCTTTGTCAACGGCTCAGGTGACTGGCAGAGTTTCAACGGTGCAAGCACAGTCGAAGGTGAAGCCCGCCCGGCCTGGAAAGTATTACGGGTGCTGGGAAATTTATTTGAGCTTGATGGTTTTGAATATTTATCCTCAGAGCAGGTGCGTGATGAACTGAAATCGCGTTGCGAAGGCATTGAATACTCGGCTGCAAATCCTTGGCGTTGTCCTACCTTGAAAAAGGAAAACACAAATTTGCAGCGTATCGGTCATTTGCCAATTTATGCTCTGGACATGGTACTGCGTCGGGCGCAACCCCTGCAGGATACCAGTGATGCGATAGCGGCCGCGATATATCTGAATGCCGCAACACTTGAACGTGCTGGTATGATGGATGAAAGTATGGCAAAGGCGGTGCAAGGAAGTTGCAGTGTTACATTGCCACTGGTGATTGATGAGGCGATACCGGATGATTGTCTTATGATTCCGGTTGCCCTTGCCGAAACGGCAGCACTCGGCGCAGCTTATGGATCGATTGAATTGCACAAGGCAGATTAACGGATGAAGATGAGACTATTTAAGCCCGCATCCTTACAAGGTAAGCCCCAGCCATGATTGAATGGATAAGCGAATTATTAAGTTTCCTGCCCTCTGAGCTGGTAACGCTGATTACGATTCTTATTAAAATCGTGGTGATTGTATTGCCATTGATGTTAGCGGTTGCCTATCTAACCTACGCTGAACGCAAAATTATCGGTGCCATGCAGGTACGTATCGGGCCGAACCGGGTGGGTTTTTTCGGCTTCCGCATGTTTGGTCTGGGACAGCCCATTGCCGATGCCCTGAAGCTGATGCTCAAGGAAATCGTGATTCCGAACAATGCCAGCAAATTTCTGTTTTTGCTTGCGCCCCTGTTATTGATTGGTCCTGCGCTTGCTGCCTGGGCAGTCATTCCCTTTGATGCTGAACTGGTGTTTGCTGATATAAATGCCGGACTGCTCTATGTTCTGGCGGTCACTTCGATTGGTGTCTATGGTGTCATCATTGCGGGTTGGGCTTCTAACTCAAAATACGCCATGCTGGGTGCACTGCGCTCGGCCGCACAGATAGTTTCTTATGAAATTGCGATGGGGTTTGCTCTGGTCGGGGTATTGATGGCCGCAGGCAGTCTTAATATTGGTGAGATTATCCATGGCCAGCAAGGCTATGGTATTGCTAGCTGGTATATGTGGCCCTTGTTACCGCTGTTTGTGGTTTATTTTATTTCTGGGGTGGCCGAAACCAATCGTGCACCATTCGATGTCGCCGAAGGTGAATCAGAAATTGTCGCCGGCTTCCATGTTGAATATTCCGGTATGCCTTTTGCGGTATTCTTCCTGGCTGAATATGCCAATATGATTTTAATCGCCGGGCTGGCCTCGGTTATGTTCCTCGGTGGCTGGTTGTCACCGATTGATGGTCTGGCGCCGGATTCTGTATTTGAAATTCCAGTATTAGGCATGTTACTGGGCAATGGCATTCACTGGTTCTTCGCCAAGATGGCCGTGTTCCTGTTTTTCTTTCTCTGGTTACGCGCCACCTTCCCCCGCTATCGTTATGATCAAATTATGCGGCTGGGCTGGAAGGTCTTTATTCCGGTAACTATTTTCTGGTTGCTGGTACTGGGTATTGCCATTCTAGCTGGGTTGCCACCCTGGTTTGCAGCGGCATAAAAGGCCAGGAATAATATTATGAAACATTTTCTACAGTTTATTAAAAGTCTGTTCCTGCTGGAGTTGCTCAAAGGTATGAGTGTCACCGGGGGTTACTTTTTCAAGCGCAAGTTTACCTTGCACTACCCGGAAGAGCGCACCCCTCTGTCACCCCGGTTTCGTGGATTGCATGCTTTGCGTCGTTATCCCAATGGTGAGGAACGCTGTATTGCCTGCAAGCTATGCGAAGCGGTGTGTCCGGCATTGGCAATTACGATCGAATCCGAAGAACGTGAAGATGGCTCACGCCGCACCACACGTTATGATATCGACCTGACCAAATGTATTTTCTGTGGTTACTGTGAAGAATCCTGTCCGGTGGACTCCATTGTTGAAACACATATTTTTGAATACCATGGCGAAGAGCGTGGTGATTTGTATATGACCAAAAAAAAGCTGCTGGCTGTGGGTGATAAGTATGAAACAGAAATTGCACAGGCACGCGAACAGGATGCACGTTACCGATAAGGTGAACATATAGACATGGGCATTGAAACAATAATTTTTTATCTCTTTAGTGCGCTGCTAATTGGCAGTGCCAGTATGGTGATCACCGTGCGTAATCCGGTGAAGGCGGCGCTGTTTCTGGTGTTGACATTTTTTGCCAGTGCCGTGGTCTGGTTATTGATGGAAGCCGAGTTCCTCGCCATTGTTCTGGTGCTGGTGTATGTGGGCGCGGTGATGGTGCTGTTCCTGTTCGTGGTGATGATGCTGGACATCAATATCGAACGCATGCGTGCCGGCTTCATCAGTTATTTACCTCTGGGCATTGTGGTTGCACTGACGATGGCCGGCATGTTGATCTGGATTGTGAGTGGCGATGGCAGCGCGTTTAATAATAGCGTGGTGCACGACGCATCTTATAGTAATACGCGGGAATTGGGGCTGGTGCTGTATACCGACTTTCTTTATTCCTTTGAAATTGCAGCGGTGATTTTGCTGGTGGCCATTATTGCCGCTATTAGTCTGACCCTGCGTCGGCGACCTAACACCAAGCACCAGAAGGTTGAATACCAGGTGGGGGTCAAACGAAATGATCGGGTGCGGATGGTGAAAATGAAAGCAGAGGAGAAGAAGTAAGATGCCTGAACTGTCTGATTATCTGATTCTCGGTGCGATTCTGTTTTCGCTCAGCATCGCGGGTATTTTTCTCAATCGTAAAAATGTGATCATTATGCTGATGTCGATTGAACTGATGCTGCTGGCAGTGAATATGAACTTTATCGCCTTCTCGCATTTTTTAAACAATATCGAAGGTCAGGTATTTGTTTTCTTCATCCTGACGGTCGCGGCAGCAGAAGCCGCCATTGGCCTGGCGATTCTTGTTGTTCTGTTCCGCAACAAGCGCAGCATCAATGTTGAAGAACTGAATTCACTGAAAGGCTAGATTTGATGGAAGATATGAAAACTATTTATCTATTGATTGCACTGGCACCGCTGGTCGGTGCGGTGCTTGCGGGTGTCTTTGGTCGCCAGCTTGATCGTGCGGCGGCACACTGGGTGACGATTATCGGGGTTGGTATTAGTTGTGTTCTCTCACTGTATGTATTTAAAGATATGGTGATTGATAATGCGGCGACCTTTAATGAAACCGTTTATACCTGGATGGTCAGTGATGGTGTGCGTTTTGAAGTCGGTTTTTTGATCGACAAGTTATCGGCCATGATGATGGTGGTGGTAACCTTTGTCTCATTAATGGTACATATTTATACCGTGGGTTATATGAGTGATGATCCGGGTTATAAACGTTTCTTCAGTTATATTTCCCTGTTTACTTTTTCCATGCTGATGCTGGTGATGTCGAACAACTTCATGCAGCTGTTCTTCGGCTGGGAAGCGGTCGGTCTGGTGTCTTATCTATTGATTGGTTTCTGGTTCAAAAAAGAAACCGCAATTTATGCCAATCTTAAAGCTTTTTTGGTTAACCGGGTCGGTGACTTCGGCTTCCTGCTCGGCATCGCTGGAGTGCTTATGTATTTCGGTACCCTGGATTATAGTGAAGTCTTCAGTAATGCCAGCATCCTTAATGGTCAGACCATTGAGATCTTTGAAGGTCAGTCGTGGTCGGTGGCAACCTTAATCTGTATTTTGTTATTCATAGGCGCGATGGGTAAATCTGCACAGGTGCCATTGCATGTCTGGTTGCCGGATTCGATGGAAGGCCCGACCCCTATCTCGGCACTGATTCACGCGGCCACCATGGTTACCGCCGGTATCTTTATGGTAGCGCGGATGTCGCCATTATTTGAATTATCGGAAACGGCGTTGACGGTAGTGATGGTAATCGGTGCAACCACGGCGTTATTTATGGGACTGTTGGGATTGGTGCAAAACGATATTAAACGAGTGGTTGCCTATTCTACGCTGTCGCAATTGGGTTATATGACCGTGGCACTGGGTGCATCGGCCTATGCAGCCGGTATTTTCCATCTCATGACCCATGCCTTTTTCAAGGCGCTGTTATTCCTGGCCGCCGGTTCGGTAATCATCGCCATGCACCATGAGCAGGACATGCGTAAAATGGGTGGCTTGCGTAAGTACATGCCAATTACCTGGATTACTTCATTAGTGGGTTCGCTGGCCTTGATTGGAACGCCAGGATTCTCCGGTTTCTTCTCTAAAGATTCAATTATTGAAGCCGTAGGCCAGTCCACGCTAGCAGGCTCAAGCTATGCTTATTTTGCAGTGGTACTGGGTGTCTTTATTACCGCGTTATATAGTTTCCGTATGTACTTTCTGGTTTTCCACGGTAAGGAACGCATGGATGAACACACCCGTGAGCATCTGCATGAACCACCTAAAGTCGTGACCCTGCCATTGATCGCACTGGCGATTCCTTCCGTCATTATTGGTTACTTCTTTGTTGACAGCATGGCCTTTGGCAATTTCTTTGGTGACGCTATTTTTGTTCTGCCTGAACATGATGTGCTGGGTGAACTCAGCCATGAGTTCCATGGTGCGTTCTCGATGGTTCTGCATTCAGTCAGCACCTTGCCATTCTGGATGGCAGCTTTAGGCGTATTTACCGCCTGGTATTTCTACATGAAACGCCCGGACATCCCCGAGTCTATCAGCAAGCGATTCTCGCGCACCCATGCAATATTGATGAATAAGTACGGCTTTGATCGTTTTAATGAAATCTTTTTTGCGGGTGGTAGTCGCTTGATAGGCAAAGTCCTGTGGAAGGCGGGCGATACCTTTTTAATAGATACCATTGTTATCAATGGCACGGCAAATACTGTGGGCTGGTTTTCGGGCATCGTCCGCCGCATCCAGACCGGTTACCTCTATACCTATGCCTTTGCCATGATCGTCGGTCTGATGGCCTTACTTGCCATATTTGTTCTTTAACCAGGGTTATATTTAATGTTTGCTGATTGGCCACTTCTGAGTCTCGTTATCTGGACACCCATACTCGGGGGACTTGCCGTCCTCTCCGCAAGCAGTGAATCGCAAAAGACAGTCGCGCGCGGTTTAGCCTTGCTGTTTTCTGTCCTGACTTTTATTCTTACGATTCCTTTATATACGGCTTTTGATACCACAACAGCCACTATGCAGTTTGTCGAAGGACCGATAGAATGGATTCCCCGCTTTCATATTTATTACAACCTTGGCGTTGACGGCATTGCCATGCCATTGATTCTGCTGACCAGTTTTATTACTGTTCTGGTGGTACTGGCAGGCTGGGAAGTGATCAAGGAACGGGTGGCCCAATACATGGCAGCCTTCTTGATCATGGAAGGCTTAATGATCGGTGTGTTTGCCGCCCTGGATGCCGCGTTGTTCTATGTGTTCTGGGAAGCCATGTTGATACCAATGTTCCTGATTATAGGTATCTGGGGTGGGCCACGTCGCGTTTATGCGACCATGAAGTTTTTCCTGTATACCTTCTTTGGTTCGGTGTTCATGCTGGTGGCACTGTTATATCTTTATTTTCAGACCAACAGCTTTTTGATTGCTGACTTCCAGCAGTACAATATGGGCATTATTCCGCAGCTGTTGATCTTCCTCGCCTTCCTGGTGGCCTTTGCGGTGAAGGTACCCATGTGGCCGGTACACACCTGGTTGCCAGATGCCCATGTTGAAGCACCTACTGGTGGTTCGGTCATCCTGGCCGCCATCATGCTTAAACTGGGCGCGTATGGTTTCCTACGTTTTTCCTTGCCCATTACTCCCGATGCCAGTCAGGAACTGGACTGGTTAATGATCAGTCTGTCCTTGATTGCCGTGGTTTATATTGGCTTTGTTGCGCTGGCACAGCAGGACATGAAAAAACTGATAGCCTATTCTTCCATTGCCCATATGGGTTTTGTGACCCTCGGCTTTTTTGTCACCTGGCGCATTTTTAATAATACCGGCAGTATTGACGGTGCTGCGATGGGTATCGAAGGCGGCATTGTACAAATGATCTCCCACGGCTTTATTTCTGCTGCCATGTTCCTGTGCGTGGGTGTTCTTTATGATCGCATGCATAGTCGCCAGATTAATGATTATGGCGGTGTTGCCAATACCATGCCCATCTTTGCCGCATTTATGGTTCTGTTTTCAATGGCCAATGCTGGTCTGCCAGGAACATCAGGTTTTGTCGGTGAGTTCATGGTTATTCTCAGTAGCTTTAAGGCCAACTTCTGGTTTGCTTTCCTGGCCGCGACGACCCTGATACTGGGTGCCGCTTATACCTTATGGATGGTAAAACGCGTTATTTTTGGTGAGGTTGCAAATGATAATGTTGCCGCGCTGGAAGACATCAACAAACGTGAATTCTTTATCCTGGGGATTCTGGCAGTGGTGGTATTACTGTTTGGTCTCTGGCCGGCCCCAATGCTGGAAGTCATGGAACCAACGGTTAATAACCTGTTGCAACATATTATGCAGTCCAAGCTGTAAACATCAAAATGGCAATATTAAATGAATATTGAAATGCCCAACTTTCTGCTGGCTCTACCCGAGATTTTTGTTCTCGGCATGACCTGTGTGCTGTTGCTGATCGATCTGTTTCTAAAAGATCAGGATCGCTATCTGACCTATTTACTTTCTCTGTTTACGCTGGTGATAGTCGCTGTACTTACTCTCTATGGATACAGTGATGAACGCATGACTACTTTTAATGGTAGCTATGTTGTCGATGCAATGAGTCATGTGCTTAAACTTGGGGTTTATTTTGCCGTGTTCGTGGTTTTTGTTTACTCCAAAGATTACCTGCGTGATCGTGACATGTTCAAGGGCGAGTTCTATGTGCTTGGCCTGTTCGGCATGCTGGGTATGATGGTAATGATCTCGGCACACAGTTTATTAACACTCTACCTGGGGCTGGAATTATTATCCCTGTCTCTTTACGCGCTGGTTGCCCTGCAACGTGATTCAAGCCGAGCAGCGGAAGCCGCAATGAAATACTTTGTGCTCGGAGCCATCGCTTCCGGCATGCTACTTTATGGCATGTCCATGATTTATGGCGTCACCGGTACATTGACACTGGATGGCATCGCCAGCCAGGCTGCATCGGGCGATAAAACGCTACTCGCTTTTGGGCTGGTATTTTTGCTGGTGGGTATGGCGTTTAAACTGGGCGCAGTACCTTTTCACATGTGGGTACCGGATGTCTATCACGGCGCACCTACTGCCGTGACCTTATATATTGGTAGTGCCCCCAAGATTGCCGCCTTTGCCATGTTAGTCCGCTTGCTGGTAGATGGCATGATTGATCTGCATGATCAGTGGCAGGGCATACTGATCATACTGGCGGTACTGTCGATGGCCATCGGTAATATCGTGGCTATCGCGCAAACCAATCTCAAACGCATGCTGGCCTATTCAACCATTTCCCATGTAGGCTTTTTGATTCTCGGTATTATGACCGGCACACAAAGCGGCTTCTCTGCCTCCATGTTCTACGCACTGACTTATGTGCTAATGGCATTAGGCGGTTTTGGTATGATTATTCTATTGAGCCGCAGAGGCTTTGAAGCGGACACCCTGGATGATTTTAAGGGGCTGAACAAGCGCAGTAGCTGGTATGCCTTCATGATGCTAATTCTGATGTTCTCCATGGCCGGCGTACCGCCATTCCTCGGCTTCTGGGCCAAGCTGGCGGTACTTCAGGAAGTCGTAGCGGCTGATATGGTCTGGTTGGCCATCGTCGGTGTAGTCTTCTCTGTCATCGGGGTATTCTACTATTTGCGTATTATCAAGCTAATGTATTTCGACGAACCGGTGAGTGAAGAAAAGTTGCAATGCAGTGTGGACATGCGCCTCACCATCAGTGCCAACGCCCTGATGGTACTGGGTATTGGCATTTTCCCAGGTGCACTTATGGCTATTTGCACCGCCGCATTTGCTTAAATTATAACTTGCTAATTAAGCGATGTGCAGATAGAATACGCTCCTTCTGATGCGGGGTGGAGCAGCCTGGTAGCTCGTCGGGCTCATAACCCGAAGGTCGTAAGTTCAAATCTTGCCCCCGCTACCAAAATTTTATCAATAGAACCAGACAGTTAAAAGCGTCTGGTTTTTTTGTGCCTGTCGTATTTTTTCCTGTGGCCCATCTGTGGCCCAGATATGGCCCAACTGTGGCCCACGCAAAAATTATGGGTTTTCAAATGTCGAAGAAAACGACCTTCGGTTTAGGAAACTTGTCGATTTCCTCTAACCGAAGGTCATGCTAAATATAGTGACCTTCGGTGTTTCTGTAAGAAGAACATTATATAAATCAAACAATAGAAAAATGTGTGGGCCATGATTTGGGCCATAGCATTGAATGAATCGCAGGCTAGACAGTTAATAATTCTCCGTAAATCGCCTAAATGACCTTCGGTCTACAGTTGGAATGTTTAATCATTCACTCCCATACGTAATCACCCCCAGTTTAACTCGATACAGAAATACATCTTCATAGGCTATCGATAAGTCACTCAATTGCTATACAGCATTACTTGAGTTGGGGTGGTTATTTTTATCTACGTAACATGATCTATCTGTTGGATATCTACTACGGTGAGGCTTCGTCTCACTTTGCTTTTCGACTCTTTCTCATTGACGTATCTCCTGTTCGAGGTAAATGAGCAGGTGCAACATAGTCCCGCTATTGGTAAGTGCTTAGGATGACTGCAAGATGTGTTCGTGTAGTACAAAATGTGCCATTTTCGTCTCCCCGCACCAATCTTGAGAAGGACGTTTCCCCGTCCGTTCTATCCTCAGGAGGCGCGCTAAGCCTTGAATTATCATTCAAAGGCAAGAGCTTATGTGGTGCATTTAGGCATCGAGCTTATCCATGCACCAGTAAACGTTTAGGCGTTTAAAAGCATTTCTTAAATACCCATTTAGCTCAGTTTCGTTTTTTGCTACCAATTCAAATCTTGTTACCAGTCTCATTTTTACCTCCTGTTTTTGGAGGTCGCGCTTATCACGACCTTTGATAAGACCGTTTGTGCGCTTGATAAAATGGACTGCATTTTTGATCGAAATATATGGAGAAGCGCCAGACCAAATTCTTGGATGCGCTTGCAGTTCTAATAAATTCGAGTGCTTAAATAGGTTTTATAAAAGGCTGATAAAACGCTCCTCATACCAAGGAGTAATAGAGGCTGAATAACTAAGATCGTTGGCTAGCTCAACAAACCAAACATGCTACTTCTGGTAGTGGCTTTAATTGCTAGTGATTGATCTTGCCTGATCCATCATGAGTTGAATCTGATGTTCATGCATCCTTGCAAAGCATATTCACCATAGCCGTGTTTTCTTGATTACTATTTAGCTTACCTGCTGTTGGATATAGTTATGCGAGCGGTCATATATATATCCTGCTTGTGAAATTTAATGTGGCAACTTTATGCGCGGGCGTAAGATCTACAAGCCTTCCCTTTGGCCCCTGGATGCGAAGTTTGATGCTTGAATTTAGAGCTAGGCAATCGGGCTTTATCGGGTATAATCGGGTAATGAATCGGATATGAGGCTCGAATGAAAGAACCTAAAATCACTGTTGGCCAGGACATGCTACAGCTTATTTCGGAACTCGATGAGTTTAAAGGGAAATGGCTTGCCCTCAAAACTATGTCCCCAGAGCGTTTGCAACAATTGCGCAAAGTAGCGACTATTGAAAGCGTTGGTTCATCCACACGAATAGAAGGGGCTAAGCTCAGTGATGCGCAAGTAGAAACGCTGCTGTCCAA
>UOFY01000054.1_pt1 | contig 85723 bp, 76 predicted proteins | sample 1990141 | NCBI WGS metagenome assembly UOFY01 (sample SAMEA4728526, study PRJEB27164) | hydrothermal vent metagenome | biome: marine basaltic hydrothermal vent biome; feature: marine hydrothermal vent; material: mineral | place: Pacific Ocean | collected 2011-06-14/2011-07-23 | depth 1741 m | reverse complement strand
TGAAGAAACACTGAACATGTTAAAAGAAATTGGCGTTCACTATGCTCAGGGTATGCATATCGATAAACCAAAGAATATCGATGAAGTCCGTAAGAATAACAGTCTGGCCAGTTAGTCGTTGCAGGTACCGCTGAAACCGAACCTACATTATAACAACAACCGCATCGCCCTCCCCTCCAGGTTCGATTTCAATCGAACAGGGCGAGGGAAACCGCTGGGGGTGGCTTCGACCTTGTCCGACTAAAGTCGAACCTACAATAACGGAAAATCTGCCAGAATAATTCAGCGCATCCTTAAATAACTTTCGAAAAACGTTGCTCAGTTTTATTGCGCAGATAAATATCAAAAACCATACAGATATTTCTAATCAGTAATTTTCCGGCAGAGCTCACGCTTATATTTTCTGCGCTGATATCGATCAGCCCATCATCCTTCATGATCTTGAGCTCATCCAGCTCAACAGCAAAGTAATCAGCGAAAGTAATGTTGAACTTGTTTTCAATCTCGGCAAAATTTAGTACGAAGTTACAAATCAACTGATTGATCACTTCCTGGCGTAGACGATCATCGGCTGACAATGCAAAACCCCGGAAGATCGCCAGCTCATTATTATCAATACGGGCAGTGTAATCATCCATGGGTTTGAAGTTCTGGGCAAAGCAGTCGCCGACTTTACCAATCGAGGTCACGCCCAATGCCACCAGATCACAATCTGCATGGGTCGAGTAACCCTGGAAATTTCGATACAGCAGACCATTAGCTTGAGCTATCGCTAATTCATCATCCGGCTTGGCAAAGTGATCCATGCCAATATACACATAGCCAGCGCCAATCAGTGTATCAATGGTATTTTTCAGTATCGCTAATTTCTCATCGGCAGAAGGTAAGTCAGCTTCATTAATACGCCGTTGCGGTTTGAACATTTCCGGTAAATGCGCATAATTGAAAACGGACAGGCGATCTGGATTCATCTCTAATACTTTTTCCAGCGTCGCTGAAAATGTTGCCATGCTTTGGTGCGGCAAACCGTAGATTAAATCAAGACTGACCGAATGAAAACCTTCTTTACGAGCAGCTTCAATAACGGCATAAGTTTGTTCTTCAGGCTGAATCCGGTTAACGGCTTTTTGTACCGCAGGATCAAAATCCTGCACTCCGAGGCTCATCCGGTTAAAACCGACTTCCCGCAAAATTTTAATGGTCTCAGCCGTGGCCTCACGCGGATCAATTTCAATCGAGTATTCACCCTCGCTGTCATCCGCCAGAGTAAAAAATTTGCGCGTCATATTCATCAGCTCACGCATCTCATCATGGCTGATAAACGTCGGTGTGCCACCGCCCCAATGTAATTGTCTGACCTGTCGCGCAGGATCGATCAAAGCACTCTGCATTTCCAGTTCTTTATAAACCCGGCGCAAATAAGGTTCGGCACGACTTCGATCTTTGGTGGCAATTTTATTGCAGCCGCAAAAAAAACAAATGGTATCGCAAAAGGGAATATGAAAATAAAGCGACAAATCCCGCCCCGTGGCATTACTGGCTTCAAGCTGCGCTTTATAATCGTCAGCGGTAAAATCAGTATGAAACTGAACGGCCGTCGGGTAAGAAGTATAGCGAGGCCCGGCCTTGTCGTAACGGCGGATGAGATCGGTATCAAATATTAATTCGGACATGATGTTCTTCGGCTAAAGTAAGTGTTTAATTATAGCAGCTGGTATAACATAATTTCTGTATTGCGAATTACTCAGCTGCCGTGTCTAATAATCCCTTGCGGTGGGTGGTATTAATCAGATTTAACAGACCTTTAAACGGCAGGATCATATTACTCTGATTTTTAACCAAAGACATGAAGCCCAGATCTTTATCGACAAATTCATAACGATCTTCTTTTAAGGCCGCCATCATCTGTTTCAATTCCTCTTCCAGAGCCCCTACAAAATTAAGCGCTCCTTCCATAAATTCTTCATCAAACTCCACTGAAAAACGTAATTCTTCAACTTCAAATAAACCCTGTTCAACCAGATCGGTATAGGCTTCAAGAGTGGCAGGCCGCTTCATCATTCTCGTATTCTCCAAAATTCCTGATATTACTTACAAATCTTTGCCGCTTCAGCAAACGCACTATGATAATCGCAAAGCTGGGCGGCTTCGAGTAAAAATACACCTTCACCACCATATTCAAAGTCCAGCCAGGTAAAGGGGACTTGTGAAAACTGCTGACTCAGGGCTTCGGCACTGTTGCCCACTTCCACAATCATCACCCCTTCCGGCTGTAAATACTCCACTGCATCACGCAACATGGGGATCACCAGATCCAGTCCCCGCTGACCTGCCGCCAGTCCCAGTGTCGGCTCCCGCAGGTATTCATCCGGCAGGGCGGTCATATCTTCAGCATCCACATAAGGCGGATTGGAAACAATCAAATCATAACGATGTTCCGGCAGGCCGTTGAATAAATCCGACTCATACAGATGTAATCGATCTTCCAGACTATGTTCACGCACATTACGCAGAGCCACATCCAGCGCCCCAGCAGAAATATCGCTGGCATCCACCTCGGCCTGTGGTAGAGCAAAGGCGGTGGCAATGGCGATACAGGCGCTACCGGTACAGAGATCCAGTACCCGCTCAACCCGCTCCGGCTCCAGCCAGGGACGAAACTCATTGGCTATCAGCTCGGCAATGGGCGAACGCGGTACCAGCACCCGTTCATCCACATAAAAGGGCAGGCCAGCAAACCAGGCCTTGCCGGTTAGATAGGCGGCCGGCAGTCGTTCTTCCACCCGCCGCTGTAGAAGGGCTGAAATCGAATCTTTCTCGGCCTCACTGAGAGGATTTGGCAATATTTCCTCAGCAAAATCCGGCGCTAAACCCAACGCATGAGAAACCAGCCAGGCAGCCTCATCCAGCGCATTATCAGTACCGTGACCAAACCAGACACCGGCTTCCTGCAAATAAATCTGTGCAGCCAAAATGGCATCACGCAAGCTAACCGCCGTTTTTAGATTTAATTTTTCCATACCCGTTCAGCTGGACTTTTTCGCATGCTTGGGGCGAAAGGTTTTAATCACCGACTCGTCCGTTTCCAGAAAAGGCCCTTCAATCAGATCCACACAATAGGGTACCGCCGGGAACACCGCATTCAAACAATCATCAATAGCCGACGGTTTGCCCGGCAGATTAATAATCAGACTCTGAGCGCGAATCCCGGCAATCTGCCGCGAGAGAATCGCCGTGGGCACAAATTTTAACGACACCGCACGCATTTGTTCGCCAAAACCATCGAGGATTTTATCACACACCGCTTCCGTTGCTTCCGGGGTAATGTCGCGTGGTGCGGGGCCGGTACCACCGGTGGTGACAATCAGGCAACAGCCTTCATCATCAGCCAATGCTTTTAGCGCGGCTTCCACCTGATCCTGTTCGTCCGGCACGATCCGCGTCATCGCTTCCCATTCACTACTGAGTGCTTTCTGAAACCAGGCCTGCATGGCCGGGCCGCCCAGATCTTCATATTCCCCACGACTTGCGCGGTCAGAAACGGTCAACAAACCAATACGTATCATTGCTTGTGTCATCACTACCTCGTTAATAAATACAACGCTGAATTAGGCTCGAGCCTCATCTTACCGAAATTCAGTTTTATGCACCTTAAAATTTGCTCATTTGGTCTTTCGCTCCTCTCCCGCACTAGAGGGAGAGGGCAATAGCCCACACAAATTATTTTCACCACTTGATTCTCCCCAATAACATCTATAATAAAGGGTCATGAGCGAATACATTAGACAGCCGGCGGTGGCCGGAAGCTTTTATCCCGCCAGCCGTGGCGAACTCGAACCGATGCTGGAACAACTGCTGAACGAGGCTGGGCAGGCTCCTGAATTTAACCTCGCGCCTAAGGCCATCATCGTCCCTCATGCCGGCTATGTCTATTCCGGACCAATAGCCGCCAGTGCCTACCGGAGCCTGTATTCCATCAGCGACCTGATTAATCGCGTGGTGCTACTTGGCCCCTCTCACCACCTCCCATTTTATGGTCTGGCCAGCTCCCGTGCCAGCCATTTTGCCACCCCGCTGGGACTCATCCCACTGGATCGAGCCAGCCTCGAAACGCTGGAAACACTGAGTCAGGTCAATGTCAACGACGATGCCCATACCCCCGAGCACAGCCTTGAAGTACAACTGCCCTTTCTGCAAACGATTCTGGATGAATTTGTGCTGGTGCCGCTGCTCGTCGGTGATGCCAATGAAGTTGCCGTTGCCGAGGTACTGGAAATGCTCTGGGGCGATCGGCACACCCTCATCGTCATCAGTTCCGACCTTAGTCATTATCTGGATTACGCCAGCGCACAACAGCGGGATCAACACACCTCCCGGGCCATTGAAATGCTCAACCCCACATTGATTAACTATGAAGATGCCTGTGGTCGCAAGCCGGTCAATGGTTTGCTGCATAGTGCAAAGCGCCACGCCATGCATGTGGAAACGGTGGATTTGCGTAACTCTGGTGATACCGCCGGCTCCCGTGACCGGGTCGTGGGCTATGGTGCTTATTTATTTTTTGAAAATCAGGCCTGAGCATGCTGACACAGGAACATAAACACAATCTGCTTGAACTTGCCCGTGCCTCGATTGCTTATGGTCTGGAACAGAGTTGCGCTTTGCCGGTAAAGCTGACCGACTATGCCTCCCCACTGCAAACAAAGGGAGCCTGTTTTGTCACCCTGCACATCAATCAACAATTGCGCGGCTGTATCGGCAGCCTTGAAGCTTACCGGCCACTAGCGGAAGATGTGGCCGAAAATGCTTTTGCCGCCGCTTTTCGTGATCCGCGTTTTGCAGCACTCCGCGAGTCAGAATTGAAGCAACTTGAATACCATATATCGATACTCAGTCCCGCTGAGCTGGTTACCTTTAAATCGGAAAATGATCTGCTGAAAAAGTTACGCCCGGGCATCGATGGTCTGGTACTCGAGGATCAGGGACACCGGGGTACCTTCCTGCCTTCGGTGTGGGAAAGCCTGCCCACCCCCCGACAGTTTCTGGCACAGCTCAAAGTCAAAGCTGGATTGCCTTCCGATTACTGGTCGGACAGCATTCGCATACAACGCTATACCGTAGATGATATAAAATAGCAGGTGCAATTTCAGCCGTAACTATAAGGTGTCGGAGTCAACATACTGCAAAGCTTTCAGATTTCAGCTGTGTGGTGTGTGCGGTGGTACTTTCGACAATGAGCAACACCGAAGGGCTTCCTTCGACAAGCTCAGGACGAACGGTAGTCATTGAAGTGTACTGTTATTTGGAACCACTATTTGGTTAGAAGCCTGAATGATTAAACACTCACCCACCGAACCGGCAACACAATGCTGTCCGTCCACCCAAATGGCGTTATCCAGTCGTGCTCCTTCGAGCTTAACATCCTGCATATTGGCTCCACTGAAATCTGCATAACTCAAATCAGCGCCGCTAAAATTAGCATAGCGCAAATCTGCGTGACGCAGATTTCCACCCTTCATCTGTGCCCGGTTAAAATTAACATAACTCAAATTCGCCATGCTTAGATCGGTATACATCAGGCTCGCACCCGATAGATTCGAGGCAAATAAATTTGCGCCACTGAGGTTGGCACTGTCGAGATTCGCATTCTGTAAATCTGATTTCAGTGACTGCAAGCCAGACATACGACAGTTGCGCCAGTTCACCCCAGGCTGGGCGGCCCGTTCACAGGTCGGTTGTTCCACCTGGGTGTCCGGTGAAAAATAAAAACCGGAAAAAATCACACTGCCCACAGCCAGCGCGACCAGCGCGACCAGCAGAGCCTGCGCTACTGAAAATTCACGTTGCTGCAAAAAGCGTTTATAAATCGACTCCCGATGACTGCGGTATTCTAGTATTTCCGGTGACTCAGGCGTTCGACCTGAATCCTGGTGCGTCCCATGTTCAGGTCGACGTTCATCCGCCCAGCGCCGCGCCGCCTTAAGCCGCTCCTGCAACTGTTCATCAGACAGATCCCCCTGCAGGACATCCGGCACTAGATCCTGGCACGATTGTATAGTCTGCCAGCTTTCCCTGTCTTCACTCACTTCATCACTTAAACGAAATCGTCCCAGCAACAGTGACTGTGAAATTTGCTTAGGTGGAAACGGCCCGTGTACTTTGTTGTTCTTGCGAACATAGAGAGGAGGATGTTTTATCATGGCTTCTTTGCAGTTTATTCTTCCTGTTTATACATTTGAATCCGGCCACAAAAATTTCAGGTGATTGACTCCCCTGAAATCATTTAGAAAAGCAATATCAGGCCGTTATAGTGTTATCGGCAGATCTCTTATGGATATTAAAAAACTCAGCGGCCAACCGCTCCCACCGCCACAACGCTCACTTTCAACAAGCAAAAGTGATGCCAGCCCGCGTCTGGCAAATACAATGCCGGTTCCTGCAACGGCCACGACACAAGCCCTCTGGCAAAGTGGGCAAATTCTACAGGCATTGGTGTTAAAGGCGAGTCCCGAACAATTATTACTTAATATTCAGGGCGCGCAGGCCAGTGTTGCTCGCCCCCCGGCACTCCCCCTGCAAGCGGGAGACAAACTACAGGTTAAAGTCATAAAAAATGCGCCGCTGCTGCAATTGAAACTCATTGAAGTACAGTCAGCCACAGAAACGATCACCCGTCGAGCCCTGCGCAACAACCTGCCCCGACAACAGACCCTGCCACCCCTGCTTGCCAATATTGAATACCTAAGCCGTAACCCAGCGGCCACAACTCAATTCGACAAGGCGATTCGCATTGCTGCGCAGCAAATTTATTATCAGTTACCAGGCATTGAATCCTTGCGCCAGCCCTTAGCACTCAAGCAGGCACTTGAACTCAGTGGAACCTTTTTTGAAAGTAATATAAAAGCATCGTTACAGACCGGTGGCCTGAACCTGCAACAGGACACCCGCACCAGCCTGCTACGACTGTCCACCCAGCTGCAATATTATATTGCCAGTAAAACCGGGATGAACCGGACAGCTCAAGCGGCAACCGCTCGACTTACGACTGAATCCGGCACCGCAATACAGAGTGCTAGAACCACCATCAGTTCAAGCAACCCTGTTGCTCAAGCTGGAGTCAGTCCCAGTCTGGCCCAAAATCCAGGGCAACAGGCAGTTCCGCAATCATCGCTCCGAGCCGCTGAACAATTATTGCAACAAACCGAAGGCGTGCTGGCACGTTTGCAAATCCATCAGCTACATCAGCTCAAAAGCGAAGAAAATTTTCGACCCAGCTGGTCGGTCGAATTACCGGTGCGTACCGATCAAGGTATAAATTTATTTGACCTGCGAATTCAGCGTGAAGTGCCCTTCTCCCCGCCCTGGACAAATGAAGAAGGTCGGCAGCATCAACAAGTGCTCAGCCCGCGTTGGAGCGTGCGACTGGCCTTTGATCTGGAAGGGCTTGGCCCGGTGCAAGTTGTAATTGGCCTGCAAGATGAGCAAGTCTCGGTTCACTTTCATGCCGAAGATGTGCAGACCAATACGCTGTTCAATGAATATCTGGCAACACTGGGCAGCCGTCTGCGTCATGCCGGTCTTGACGTTGCCGGGATTGACTGTCAACAGGGACAGCCCAAACCGGCAGCAGAAATCGCCAACACACCACTGGTGGATGAACAGGTATGAATGAAAAAATGAATTCCCCCACACTCGCGGTAGCCCTGCAATACGATGGGGAAAATGCACCGAAGGTCACCGCCAAAGGCGCAGGCGATATAGCCGAGCAGATCCTCGCCATTGCCCGCGAACATGACGTGCCGCTGCAGGACAACCCAGAGCTGGTAAAAGTATTATCAAAAATTGAACTGGGGGATCAGATCCCCGAAGCCCTTTATCTTGCTGTCGCCGAGGTGATTGCCTTTGCGTATATGCTTAAGGGGAAAGTGCCGAAGGGGCATACCGAATAATGCCACGAATGCAGGTTGAGTTGAACGGAAGTGAAGCCCAACATTTCACTAGATTGTTGGGCTTCGTTTTACTCAGCCCAACCTACCGGTGCTACGTACTCTCTGGTCGCACTGTAGAATCTCGCCTTGCGAGCATCATTCAGCACTTCCTACGCTTCGCTCCGGTCGCACTGTAGAATCTCGCCTTGCGAGCATCATTCAGCACTTCCTACGCTTCGCTCCGGTCGCATATGCGGGAACAGGAGTACATCGCGGATCGAGGGGGCATCGGTAAACAGCATTACCAGGCGATCAATGCCGATGCCTTCACCGGCGGTGGGTGGCATGCCGTGTTCCAGTGCGGTGATATAATCCTGATCGAAGAACATGGCTTCATCATCACCGGCTTCTTTTTCGGCTACCTGATTCCGAAAACGTTCAGCCTGATCTTCGGCATCATTTAACTCTGAAAAACCGTTGGCAATTTCACGACCACCGACAAAAAATTCAAACCGATCGGTTACAAAGGGATCCTCATCACTGCGTCGTGCCAGTGGTGAAACTTCCGTCGGGTAGGCAGTAATAAAGGTGGGATTCATTAATCGATGCTCAACCGTTTTTTCAAATATTTCGATTTGCACCTTACCCAAACCATAGCCGTCCTTAAGGGGAATACCCAGTCGCCCGGCAATGGTGCGCGCCTTATCGGCATCATCCAGCTCGGCTTCGGTGATGTCATCATTGAAATGTAAAATGGATTCCTTCACGCTCATACGTGTAAACGGTTTGCCAAAATCGTACTCTTCGCCCTGATACTGAATCAGGGTTTTGCCTACTACATTCTCAGCAATGGAGCGCAGCATGACTTCAGTGATATTCATTAAATCATGATAAGTCGCATAGGCTTCATAAAACTCAATCATGGTAAATTCAGGATTATGCCGGGTCGATAATCCTTCGTTACGAAAGTTACGATTAATTTCAAACACTCGTTCAAAACCGCCGACCACCAGACGCTTCAGATACAATTCCGGTGCAATACGCAAATAAAGATCCATATCCAGCGCATTGTGAAAGGTGGTAAAGGGACGTGCCGTGGCTCCCCCAGGGATCACCTGCATCATCGGGGTCTCAACTTCAAGGAAATTTTTGTTACTTAAAAATTCACGAATATGACTGATGATTTTTGAACGCATTAAAAACGTATTGCGTGAATCGTCATTCATAATTAAATCAAGATAACGCTGACGATAACAGGTTTCCTGATCCGACAGACCTTGAAATTTTTCAGGCAACGGACGCAAGGCTTTGGTCAACAGGCGAATATCGTCAACCTTAACGGACAACTCACCCTTATTGGTTTTCATCAGCTGACCTTGCGCACCGATAATGTCGCCTAAGTCCCATTTTTTAAACTGCTCGTTATAAAAACCTTCGGCCAGTTCATCGCGGGTAACATATAACTGGATCCGCCCGGACATATCCTGCACCGTGGCAAAGCTGGCCTTGCCCATCACCCGCTTTAACATCATGCGCCCGGCAATGCTGACCCGGATAGCTAATTCTTCCAGTTCTTCTTTACTCTTCTCACCGTATTCGGCGTGCAGCTCACCGGCCATCACATTACGACGAAAATCATTCGGAAAAGCATTCCCCCGTTCACGCAAGACGGCCAGTTTTTCACGCCGCTGGGCGATGAGTTTATTTTCGTCTACTTCGGGCTGCTGCTGTTTTTTATCTGTCATTGTGTTTCTCAATTTAGACTTCATAAATTCGTAGGCTGGGCACCTTTTTTATGCCCAGCCTACAATACCAATTTTATTTAACCGCAGAGGTCGCAAAGGTACGCAGAGTCTTTGAGGTTACAAAAGAAAACTTTAATTCATTCCATCATTCATCGTAAACACGGTAAACGTAATCAAATAAAGTTTCCTTAATTATTCTCTGCGTACCTTTGCGTCCTCTGCGGTGAACATTTTACAAGCCCGCTTTCAGGCTGGCTTCAACGAACATATCAATATCACCATCCAGCACGGCCTGGGTATTGCTGGTCTCAACATTGGTACGTAAATCTTTGATGCGCGATTGATCCAGTACATAAGATCGAATCTGACTGCCCCAACCAATATCAGACTTGGTGTCTTCCAGGGCCATCTTCTCGGCGTTCTGTTTCTGTATTTCCATTTCATATAACTTCGCCTTTAACTGCTTCATGGCGTTGTCTTTGTTCTGATGCTGAGAGCGTCCACTTTGACATTGAACCACAATCCCGGAAGGTTCATGAGTCAGGCGTACCGCGGAGTCGGTTTTATTTACGTGCTGACCACCGGCTCCACTGGCGCGATAGGTGTCGATACGCAGATCAGATGGATTAATTTCAATGTCGATATTGTCATCGACTTCGGGGGAAACAAATACCGAAGCAAAGGAGGTATGGCGGCGGTTGCCTGAGTCAAAGGGAGATTTACGTACCAGACGATGCACGCCGGTTTCAGTACGCAACCAGCCATAAGCGTACTCACCACTAAATTGAATGGTGGCCCCTTTGATGCCCGCCACTTCACCGTCAGAAACTTCGATTAACTCGGTTTTAAATCCGCGCCGCTCACCCCAACGCAAGTACATGCGTAATAGAATATCAGCCCAGTCCTGAGCTTCGGTGCCACCGGAACCCGATTGAATATCAAGGAAGGCATTATTGGGATCCATTTCACCGGAGAACATGCGCTGGAATTCCAGCTTCGCCAATTTTTCTTCCTGCAGTTGCAAATCCTGTTTTACAGAATCAACCGTGCCTTCATCATTTTCTTCGGATGCCATTTGCAACAGCTCATTGGCATCGGCCAGCATCTCATCTAACCCGGAAACCGTGTCAACGATCTGCTCCAGCTGAGACCGTTCCCGTCCCAGTTCCTGCGCCCTCTGGGGCTCATCCCAGACTGTCGGTTGTTCTAATTCGCGACAGACCTCATCCAGCCTTTCACACTTGATGTCGTAGTCAAAGATACCCCCTGAGCGCATCGACGCGCGTCTGCATATCTTTGATCTGTGTGAAAATCGGGTTGAGTTCTAACATTGCGTCGGCCACCTGAAGAGCAAAAGCCGAGATTATACCGGCTCCGGCTCAATCCGTGTAGCCTTTTGAGTCAGGCTAAAATTTATCCTACAGACCGGCAAGATAGGTCGAGACCGCCTCGATATCCGCGTCACTCATATTGACCGCAACATTGGCCATCATCCCGGCCGGATCATTAGTTCGTGTTTTTGAATTGAAGTCTTTCAGCGTTTTCTGCAGATAATCCTTATGCTGGCCGCCGATAACCGGAAAAAAGGGATTTGACTTCGATGCACCTTTACCATTTTTACCGTGGCAATTGATGCAAGCATAAATATCCCGTTTTGGATCGCCTTTCAAATAGAGTGTTTTGCCCTGTTCTGCCGTTGCTGATTTTACCGGAGTTCCCTTCGACATTTTCTGGTTGGCAAAAAAGGCGGCAATATCCGCCAGATTTTCAGCGCCCCCTGCGGTAGCCGCCATGCCGCTCATAATTTGATCTGAACGCTTGTTCTGCAGAAAATCATTCACCTGCTTGACGATATAATCCGCATACTGGCCAGCCAGTTTGGGGAAATTTGGAGCCAGACTGTTACCATCCTCGCCATGACAACCAGTACAGGCCGCCGCCTTGTCCTTGCCTTTGACAGGATCACCCGCCGCCTGCGCCAGCGCGCCATAAGATAACAGTGAAAAGGTAAACAGCAGTAGAGACACAAACCTGGAAACAGACATTATTCTTCCTCATTGATTCATCAGTAAGGAGATAATAAAGTGATCTTTGATTTTATTCCAGCGGGATCAAAAACAGAATGCCAGCAAAATATACAAGCCTGACGGTTCGGTCAAACGCGGCTTCGTTCACCAAATAAATTGCCCACTATAAAATGGAAAGCTTATGATTTAGATCAAATTTAAGGATCGCATTCAATCCCCCATCTCATCAATACCCTGATTGGCCAGTTCATCGGCAATTTCATTTTCAGCATGGCCGCTATGACCTTTCACCCATTTCCATTTGACTTCGTGCCGTTGTACGGCGGCATCCAGTCGTTTCCAGAGATCGACATTTTTCACCGGCTTTTTTGCTGCCGTTTTCCAGCCGCGTTTTATCCAGTTAGGCATCCACTCGGTCTGACCTTTCATAACATAGGTTGAGTCAGTGGTGAGTATGACATGGCAGGCCTGCGTTAAACTTTCCAGGGCCATAATCGCGGCCATTAACTCCATGCGATTATTGGTGGTTTCAGGCTCGCCACCACAGAGCTTTTTCTCTTTGTCATCGTAGCGTAATAAGGCTCCCCAACCACCGGGGCCGGGATTGCCTCGACAGGCGCCATCGGTCCAGGCTTCAACGGTCTTGTTCATAATTTTCCTTGTGATGAGGTTTCATGGGTTCGACTAATCCAGTGGCGACGATGCGTTTGCGTGTGGACCAGCGTGGACGGATCGGGGTCAGGGTGACGACACGTTTTTTTGCGACGATGGCATAGCCGCCACCAAAGATCGGCCACAGGCGTTGCCCCAGTTTTTCCAGAAAACCCAATTTACGGAGTAAACCACTGTGTTGCAGCGGAGGACGAAAAAAATAGTAATGGGTTTCCAGCAGATCAAATCCTAATAGTGATAACCAGTCCCGCACCCGGTTAACGCTGCGAAAAGTACCGCACCACGGCACCATTTTTCGCCAGCCCAGCGCCAGCCGCCATAACATCCAGAAACTGAAGGGGTTAAAACCCAAAATCACCACGTGACCTTCTGCGATTAGCACCCGCTCGGTTTCGCGCAGCACTTCATGGGGTTGTGAGGAAAACTCAAGAATATGCGGCAGAACCAGCACATCAACCGTATCTGTTTGCAGCGGAAGCTGATGAACCTCGCCCTGAAAACCCGAGGGCTCAAGCGGTGGCAAATAGTCCTCGGCACAAATATTCATCACCATCTGCCGCGATACCCGGCTAGCGGTAAATTTGTCCATCTGTAGAGGGTGCGCCAGTGCCACCAGATAATACCCAAACAAATCGGGCAGGATTTCATCCAACAGCCGCTTTTCTGTTTTTACCAGCTGCACACCGACTCTACTGTCAAACCAGTCAAATAATTCATGCCAGACCCTGGGGGACGAACCGCAGCGATTGGTGCGACGCTTGGAGCCCGGATATTTTTTACGTAGTTGCATGCAAATTTATACGCCGATTAAAGTTTTCCATTGAATATCCCGACAACAAAATTATCGGTTTGATATACTCTACTACATTCAGTATTCTGCCTTAGCGACTGATTTAATTACACCTATTTAATTGGCATCACAGCATTTGTGTGATGACTTCCTTATATTCGCACATGAATGAGTTGAAATCAGATTAATGCGAAATACCTTATTATTTCCAACACTTTTTCTCATACTTAGCACCCTGCTGCTCAGTGCCTGCAACCTGATGCCATCGGCCTCCAGTGAGGCGAAAGCTATCGCCGAGCCGGCAAAAGCCGTTACCAAACCTGAGCTGAAAAAACCAGACGGCACTCCAATGCTCGCAGCCATCAGTGAATATCAGGTTAGCGGGGACGCCAGTTTCCCGGCTGACTGGTCGGGCTTTGAGGCGGGCAGTAACGTCTTTGCCAATACCGAACCCGAAGATCTGTGGCAGCGCATTCGCGATGGTTTTACCATTGAGGATATTGAGCACCGACGTATTCAGCAGCAACTAAACTGGTACATACGTCATCCAGCCTATATGCAACGGGTGGCAGAACGTGCCCGTCCCTACCTTTATTATATTGTTGAAACGCTGGAAAACAACAATATGCCCAGTGAAATTGCCCTGCTGCCGATAGTCGAAAGTGCCTTTCAGCCTTTCGCCTATTCTCACGGTCGCGCTTCAGGCATCTGGCAGTTTATTCCATCTACCGGCCGCCGCTACGGTTTGAAACAGGACTGGTGGTATGACGGCCGCCGTGATGTTTATGCGGCAACCCAGTCTGCTGCACGACTGCTCACCAACCTGCAAAAGCAATTCAAGGGTGACTGGTTACTGGCACTGGCCGCTTACAACTCCGGCGAAGGCACGGTTCATCGTGCGATTAAAAAGAATCGCCGCAAGGGCAAGCCTACCGATTTCTGGTCGCTGAGTCTGCCACCCGAAACCCGCGCCTATGTGCCCAAACTACTGGCGCTGAAAATATATATTGAGAATCCGGAAGCCTATCAACTCGATATGCCGGCGATTGCCAACGAACCCTACTTCGAACGGGTCGAAATCAAACATCAGCTTGATCTGGCAAAAGCCGCCGAGCTGGCTGAAATCGAACTGGATGCCCTGTATCAGCTTAACCCCGGCTTCAACCGCTGGGCCACCTCGCCCAAAGGCCCCAGCTACCTGTTGCTACCCATGGACAAAGCCGACATCTTCCGTGAAAAACTGGCAAAACTACCCGATAATGCTCATATCACCTGGGTACGCCATAAAATACGTTCCGGCGAAACGCTCAGCAGCATTTCACAGAAATACCGCACCAGCATCCAGACCATCAAACAGGTCAATCACATCCGTGGCACCCGTCTGCGCGCCGGGCATAGCCTGACTATTCCCGTAGCCAGCAAACGCCCACAGAGCTACCGCCTGAGTGCCAGTCAACGCAAAAGTAAGCGGCAAAATATTCCCCGCAAAGGGATTAAGCTGACTCATATTGTGCAAAGCGGCGATACCTTCTGGGATCTGGCTACTCGGCATAAAGTCAGCGTGCGGCAACTGGCCAGCTGGAACAGCATGGCACCACGCGACCCGTTGATGCCGGGACAAAAACTGGTGATTTGGTCGCGCAGCGGTAAATCGGTATCGCATAACGATCCTTCCGTATTTTTTACTCCGCCACCCTCACGTAATATCACCAAACGTATCGGTTACCGTGTCCGTGCCGGTGACTCTCTTGCCCGCATTTCGCAAAAATTTCGGGTCAGCATTGATCAATTATGCCGTTGGAACCGCATTAACAAAAATAAATACCTGCAACCCGGTCAGCGCCTGACACTCTACGTCGATGTCACCCGCCAATCTAGTTAAGCCCCAAGGCTAAACTTGCAACACATCATTAGCCACGGTTATTCCGCTAGTGCTCTCTCCCATCAAGACCTGGGGTATTAGATATTTCTAAATCAGCACTTCAGCCGCAAGATAAAAATCTTTGCGTACAGCTAATTTCCATCCTAATATTAGCCAAAGTGAATTATTTAATTCTAAACCCTATATTTAACTCGGGCTCAAGGCCAAAATAACACCGCGTGAACGGACAAGACGCTACAGCAAACAAGACTTCCTCCCCGATCAAAATTCCCGGATATCGTATTAAGGGGGTGCTGGGCCGTGGCGGTATGGCAACGGTATATCTTGCCATTCAGGAAAGTCTTAACCGCAAAGTTGCCCTGAAAATTCTCGATCAGAATCAGGTACAGGGCGAGCAATTCTCCAAACGCTTTCTACGTGAAGCCCGTATCGTCAGCCAGCTCATGCATCCCAATATTGTTACTGTCTTCGATGTTGGTGTGTATCAGGGCTATCACTATCTTTCAATGGAATACATTGCCGGGCGTGATTTGAAACAGGCCTATATGGATCTTTCCAGAAAAGAACTCATCAACATCATCAAGGATATCGCCCGTGCCCTGAATTTTTCAGCCAAAAAGGGTTACGTACACCGGGATGTTAAGCCTGAGAATATCATGTTGCATGAAGGTGATAACCGTGTGCTGTTAATGGATTTTGGTATTGCCCGCAGTTATCAAAACAATCATGGCCTGACCAAAATAGGCAGCGCATTGGGTACACCCTATTATATGAGTCCCGAACAAAACAAAGGACTCCACGCAGACCACCGTTCTGACATTTATAGTCTAGGCGTTGTATTTTTCTATGTGCTCAGCGGCTATGTTCCCTACGATGCCGACTCTGCCGTTGCCATTGGCATTAAACATATCACTGCAGAGATTCCCATACTCTCCGGTGAACTCAAAATTTTCCAGCCGATTATCAATACCTGCATGGCAAAGGAAGCCGATGATCGTTACCAGACAGCCGCTGAACTGATCCAGGCATTAGATAAAATAAGCGATGCCGATCTACTTGCAATCGAAGAACGAAGTGCTTCTTTTCAACAAGAAGGTAAAGACCATCATGCCCAGACATTAATTGGTGCTGAGTTTGATTCACACATAGATCATAGCATCGCCACCAAAACCGCAGCGCCGGTGTCAACACCGACATCCGCATCTAAATCTCATGAGCGAAAAGCCTTTGGGGGTTTCCTGCTGATCCTTGTGTTACTAATTAGCGGCAGCCTGATTTACCAACAACGCAATGAACTCATTAACTATGCTAAAAGTTTTAAGATCAGCTGGCTGAATCAATTAATCGAAAAAATACAACCTTTATTGGTGCATCAACAAATAGCCAAAAAAATACAAATAGATGAAGTCAAAAAAACCACCACATCTGCTCCTGTGGCAACACCGATAAAGGCACCCGTAGCGACTGATGAAATTAAAGTACAAAAAACAATAGATGCACAGTATGCGCTGAAATTAAACTACATTGATAAAATTCAAGCCCTGATCGATTCCAATAATTCCTCACAGGCACTTAAGCTAATGGCACAAATGCAGGTCACCTTTCCAGAGCTAAGCGAAGAAATAAAATTTATTACAACCCACGAACAATTACAGCAGGTACAAACCATAGCCAGACAACTTGATTCTGCGAAAAAATATATTGAATCTGGCACTATCTTTAGCGCAGACAACAATAATGCTATCAGCGAACTTGAAACGATACTAAGACTTCAAGCTGATAATCAGGAAGCACTCATTCTTTTAGGGAATATAAATCGTCGCTGGTTGACAAAATCAATACAACAATCCGCTTCATGGCGATTACGCAAAGATCTACAGGCACTCGATAGTCTACTCGGCAGACTAAATACTGAGCATGCACCGTTGCTCACGCAACAAAAAGAACTGCAACAGGCTATAAGTAATCTCGCCAGAATCATGAACCTGCTAAAGTTGGCCGATGAAAATTTTAATAAAGGTCTCTACATCAGCCCGGAAAATAATAATGCTTACCAGTATTATCAAAAAGCACTCTCAATTTCCCCGCACAACCGTCATGCAAAAGAACAACTCCGCGCCATACAATTTCAACTGGAAAACCAGATCACCCAATCCATCAATGAAGATAGATTGACCCAGGCCGCGCTCTTCATTGAACAGATACAGTCTATTTATAAACCCAGCGACTGGCTTTTGAAGATTGAAGCCTCACTTGAACAGGCCGTGGATGCCCGTCAACCTAAAATAGATAAAGTCCGCTTAAGTTCCCGGCCATTAAAATCATTGAACCAGGCGCAGGAAACAAACTTGCAACCCGGACGCAGACTCCATATCGGTTTCCATTTCAAAAATATGGTCAATGCCCCTACTCTGTTACAGGCCGCACTCCTGGACGGCAGTGGACGCATAAAAATAGCCCAGAAACCGGTGATTTTATCTGCCAGTGAAGGCAATCACTTTTTTCAAATTGATCTTCCAGTGGAAGGTTTTAGCGAAGGCAGTTATATTCTGGAAGTGAGACTGGAAAACAAACGACTATTAAGTCAGACTTTCCTGGTTGGCAGCATAACTCAACCCTGATTCATCTGGAGTATCAATGTGTTTCGATTTATTTATCTATCGATAATACCCGGCTTATTTATATTAAGCGGTTGTCAGACCCCCATCAGTACACAGGAACTTGAAAGTCGTAACCAGTCCTTACAGCAACAACTGGATAGCGCAGAGAATAAAATTAAAAACCTGAAATCAGAACAGGGTAAACTACAAAGTGCACTGAATGAATCCAATCGCGTACTGCAAATTATCGGTAAAGAAAAATCATCCCGATTTACTGAATCCACCCTGTTACGCAGTCAGGCACGTCACTTTGCACAAACCCAAATCGACGTTTATAAGTCATTTCTGGTTAACAATAATTTACTCGACTATGTAGGTGGCGAACTGATAAAGCGTAAACAATATGATAATCAACGTATCATGCTAGTTGATTTGAAAAATGAAATACCCCACTCCGGCGTATTAACCGGCATTGGAGCCTACTATGCCCGACCCACCGAGATGACCGTCAAAGTATTGCGTAAAATAGAAAACAAACTCGTAGTAGTATGGGAAAGTCGTGTACTTAAAATTAAAAAAACGGGGCTCGTTAAAACCCGGTTTAAAGTCACGGTGGGTGTAGAAAAAGGCGACGTACTGGGATATTACTTTTCCAAAGCCGCAACGGTTGCCTTCGACAAAGGCACCGGTGATACCCGTTATCTAAACCGCAACTTACGCCCCGGTTCCAGCATCAGCCCCTCATCACTCGAAGGCGATGAACAACGCGCCTATTCACTGGGGGTTTATGGTTTATTGAAATAAACTGCTCTCTCCCCGAAGGGGAAAGGGCGTTAGCATAGGTAGCAAATACTCCGGAACAACATAAGCTAAGTCCCATAGGTTGGGCTTCGCGTTGCTCTGGCCCAACCTACACCTAAGTAATAAGCTCTGCGATTCAAGATCTTTTTTTTTTGTGAGAATTCCTAAGCATTTAATCTCTATTCTTTTAATTCCACATTGCCTTCCGTGATTGTCATCAGATGACAGCGAACCTCATGGATGCCATCCAGAATAGAAGCAGGCGGGTAAGCTTGTTTGCAAACGTCCATTGCCTGTGCACAGCGGGGATGAAAGTGACACCCTTGTGGGGGATGAATGGGGGAAGGTAACTCACCTTCAAGCCGAATGATTTTTCTATCCTTGTTTTTTACTATCACCGGCACGGCTGATAACAGGGCCTGTGTATAGGGGTGTTGAGGGGATGTTAATAGTTTTTCTGCCGGGCCTTTCTCAACAATACGTCCGAGATACATGACGGCGATTTCGTGCGCTAAATATTCTACTACGGAAATATTATGGGTAATGAAAAGATAGCTGACTCCCAGCTCCATCTGCAATTTTTTCAATAAATTCAAAGTTTGTGCCTGTACTGAAACATCCAGTGCACTGGTGGGTTCATCACAGACTATAACATCCGGTTTAACCGCCAGTGCCCGGGCAATACTAATACGCTGTCGCTGTCCACCGGAAAATTCATGTGGATAACGATACTTTGCATCAAGCGGCATACCCACCTGTTCCAGTAAACGGTCGATCATCTGTTCACCTTGAGCTGATGTTGTGACTATGTGCTGTGCACGCATGCCTTCCTGCAGAATCTCACCCACCATCATTCGGGGGTTTAGAGATGAAAAAGGATCCTGGAAAATAATCTGAAAGTGTGCGCGTAACCGACGCAGTTTACTGCCCTTGAGCGTGGTCAGTTCCTGCTGCTGATTCTGTACATGCAAACTCACTGAACCGGCACTGGGTCGAATCAATTGCAGTAAGGCCTTGCCCGCCGTGGTCTTACCACAACCGGACTCACCCACCAGCGCCAAAGTTTGTCCCTGATGTAAACTAAGATCGATACCATCGACGGCATACACCTGTCCAACGGTGCGTTTGAATAATCCCTTGCGAATTGGAAAATGGACTTTAAGATCCTGCGCCTGCATGATCAGCGGTTTTTCAGTTCGATTTTCTGTGTTAAGCGATTTTGTATTGGCATCAAAACAGCCTTCATCGACCGATGATCGCTGCGCGTATAAATGGCACCGTACCTGATGGCCATTACTTAATTGATACCAGTCCGGTATTTCAGAATGGCAGGGGCCATGCGCCTGTTCACAGCGATCTACAAACCGGCAAGCCTTAAACTCGGTATCCAGGGGCGGCACATTACCGCGTATAGTTTCAAGTTGGGTATCTCGTTTACCCATGTTCGGCAGGGCGGCAAACAATTTACGTGAATAGGGATGCGCCGAGGCTGAAAAAAATTGCTCGCGTGTGGCCATCTCAATGATCTGCCCGGCATACATCACCGCCAGACGATCGACCCGATCCGCAACTATGCCAAGATCATGAGTGATCAATAAAATTGCCATGCCGGTTTTTTTCTGAACCTGTTTGAGCAAATCCAGTACCTGAGCCTGAATCGTGACATCCAGCGCAGTAGTCGGTTCATCGGCAATCAATAAATCAGGCTTCGCCGCCAGTGCGATTGCGATCATCACCCGCTGCTTCATACCACCGGATAGCTGATGCGGATAGTCATGCAGGCGATGTGCAGGATCAGGAATGCCCACGGCGGCCAGCGTGCTAATCACTTCAGCCTGAATTGCTTTCCTGTTCGTATTGGCCGAAGCTTGCACACGTAAGACTTCCGCAATCTGCTCGCCGATGCTTAGTACCGGATTCAGCGAGGTCATGGGTTCCTGAAAGATCATCGCCATGCGTTGTCCACGAATGCCACGCATCTGCTGTTCCGAGTACTGCAACAGATCCTCAACTTCGATCATCACCCGGCCCGCAACAATACGTCCGGCCGGTGCCGGGACAAGTTGCATCAACGACAGGGCCGTCATCGACTTACCACAACCGGATTCTCCCAGTAGTGCGAAGGTCTCGCCTTTGTGAATTTTAAAACTGACTTTATCCACTACCCGGAATGGTTTGTCACTGTGTCCAAACCAGGTGCTGAGTTCTTCGACCTGCAACAGGAGTTCACTCATCAGCTTTTACCCCGCTGATTCAAGCGTGGATCAAAAGCATCCCGCACCGCATCTGAAAATAAATTTGCCGCCAGCACCAGGGTAAACATAAAAACAAAGGCCGCCACCAACGACCACCAGACCACCGGCTCGCGGGCTAATTCCAGTCGTGCACCATTGATCATATTGCCCCAGCTAATGGTGGAGGGATCAACACCAACCCCGACATACGACAACACCGCTTCGGCCAGTACCAGTCCGCTAAAGTCCAGCACCACCATGATCAAGACAATATGCAAAACATTGGGTAAAAGATGACGGCCAATAATGGTGAAGTGACCAACCCCAAAGGCCGTGGCCGCCTGTATATAATCCATTTCCCGCAGTTTCAGGGTTTCGCCGCGCAGCAGGCGACAGAGTCCCGTCCAGCTGGTAATACCCAGTACCACACACAGCGCCAGTAATTTCATGTCGGCCTGATCACTCACCGACTCAAACAACTCAGGATGATTCGCCATATAAACCTGAATCGATAACACCGCCGCCGCAATTAATAATACTGCGGGAACTGAACTCAAGGTGGTGTAAATGTATTGAATAAGATCATCGACCCAGCCACGAAAATAGCCAGCCATGATGCCGAGTAAAATTGCAAAGGGCAGCATGATCAAGGTGGTCAATGTACCGATCACCAGCCCTGTGCGAATACTCTTGAATCCCAGATATAAAACATCCTGTCCCACTTTATCGGTACCGAAAACATGATAGAAAAAACTTAATTCCCAGATAGCGCCCGAAAAAATAATCAACCCTGCCAGGGTCAGCATCACCATCCGTAAACCCTTCGCCGAATCCGCCTGACGATACTGTTGCCAGCTTTGTGCTAACGACAATGATTGAGCTTGAGCCAGATAGATCAATACCCCTCCCAATAGCAGCGCAAACAGAATCACACCCTGCCCGGCTCCGCTCAGGGCTTTGAATAAAATATCTCGACTGCGCTGACGGGCAGGATCGGTTAAATGTGCCGCGCCATACAGCAGTCTCGGGAAATCCCGGTATTGACTACCATCAGCCGCATTCAGGGTTTCTTTGGCGTACAGCTGATAAGCAAAGGGCTCGGAATAAGTTTTCTCGGTACGCTCACGCAGATGCGTTAATAGCGCATCAAAGGCACTGAAGACTTCAACCGAATATAATTGTTCAGCTCTGTCCTGCTGCTGTGCGGACAGCGGTTGACGATAATGAATAGAATCCAGTAGACCGATACAAACATAGGCCGATAAAATAACAAGAGCAATCAGGGCCCGGCGATTTGCCAGCACATGCCGCCAGGGCAGACGCAAATGCGGCTTATAACGAATATAGGCAAGCAGAAAAATAACCGCGACCATTAACAGATAGATGAATCGATCCGTCCACAGCACGACCGACTTCACCCCAAATAGTCCCGGCAACAGCATCAGTAATGCGCTCATGCCAATGACGATAAGCAGGGGCAGGAACCAGAATTTTTTGCTGACAGTTTTCATTCGCTCACCATCCTCAACTCAACCTGATCCTGGGATCAACCAGGGTGTAGGAAATATCAGTGAGAATTAAGCCGAAGATATAAAGTACTGAGCCGAGAAACACCATCGCCCGCACAATGGCAAAATCCTGATTGCGAATAGCATCAATGGTATAACTACCTAAACCGGGAATGCCAAAAAAAGATTCAATTAATAGACTGCCCATAAACAGCGTGGGAATAACCACTACCGCGCCGGTAAGAATAGGGATCATCGCATTTTTCAAAACATGCCGGAACAGAACGCTCAACTCCGATAAGCCTTTCGCACGTGCGGTACGTACATAGTCACGATTGATCTCTTCAAGGAAAATAGTGCGATACCAGCGCGAGCCTGCACCAACGCCGCCAATAACACCAATCACTACCGGCAGAATTAAAAATTTGATCGCACTCATACCGGTGTCATAACCGGAGATGGGCACCAGATGCAGTAACTTACCAATCAGGAACTGTCCGCCGATAATATAGAACAAACCGGAAATCGACATCAGAACCACACACAGAACCACCCCCCAGACATCAATATACGTCGCCCTGAAAAAAGCCAGTAACATGGCGAAAGTAATATTAACCAGAAGCCCAATAATAAACACCGGTACAGCAATGGCAAGGCTCGGCCACATGCGCTGACTGATATCAAAACCGATATCACGGCCATCATCAGCGCTACCAAAGTTAAAGGCAAACAGACTCACTGACTTATCGAAAAAGATAGTCTTGGTAACGGTCTCTAGCCCCTGAGCATTCGTGTTAAAAATTAAAGGTTGATCATAACCGCGTTCCTGTTTCCATTTATCAATCGCTTCCGGCGTGACCCGCTTCACCCCCAGATGCATGCGCGCCATATCTTCAGGGCTGTTGACCAGAAAAAATAAGGTAAAGGTCAACAGGTTCACGCCGATTAAAATCGGAATAGCATAAAGCATGCGCCGGATAATATAGGCAAACATTATTGCCGCTCCCCGCTTCTCGCCAGCCCGGCTTTGCGTTCCTTGCGACGGTAAACCACCAGCGCAGGAATCACACTGACCGCCAGAGCAATAAACAATAAAGCTAAGGGCCAGACCACGGGTGGATTCCATTGAGCCCGTTTCTGTTCGCGCAGGGCCGGATCCAGTCGTCGATACATCAGCGCATTATTGGCCATCAGGTTCGCCTTGGCATTGAGATACCAGCGATGATGCAGGACAAACTGTTTGGGATGAAAACCCCATATCCATGGACTGTCTCGACGCACAATTTCAATCATCTGCTGAATAATGGCCATGCGTTCCGGCGTGTTGTTCATGGTTTTCATTTTTTCAAATAAACGATCAAATTTTTCACTAGCATAATTCGCGGCGTTCTCGCCATGATGTTTTACCTTGCCATTGGGACCATATAATAAAAACAGAAAATTTTCCGGATCAGGGTAATCGGCATTCCAGCCCCACATAAATAACTGTGCATTGCCCTTACGCATTTTTTCCTGAAAACGATTGTAATCGGTATTACGTACCACCAGTTCCAGATCAATTTTCTTTAACTGCTTACGCAGCCAGTCAAAGCGAGCTTTGTCTTCCGGCCCACCACCGGTAATGTCCAGATGAATCAGCAGAGGTTTGCCGGTACGGCTATCCCGCCCCCCCGGATAGCCTGCACGCGCCAACAGGGCTTTCGCCTCAGCCACTGATTTACGTTGCGCACGCCCGTTTTTCCAGTCATAGACATAGGAATTTATGCCCGCCTCACCCTCAATATGTCCAAAGATCCCCGGTGGAATCAAATCCTGCGCCGGCATCCCACGGCCATTAAAAAAGATGGAAATAAACTCTTCATAATCCACCGCAATCGAAATCGATCGACGTAGCAGGCGTGCACGCTCAGAATCCCCGCCAATCACCGGATCCAACATATTGAAACCCATATAGGAAATCGAAGTCTGTACGTTGGTGAGTAAAGCTATCTCCTTTTCCTGCATCAACGGAGTCAACCCCGCCTCCCCCAAACTACTGAATTGAATAGCCTGATCAAAACTGTCCGAGCTCACCCCGGACACATCATAATATCCCTGCAAAAATTTGCCCCAAATAGGGATGCTTTCCTTCTCCAAATTGTAAATAACTTTATCGATAAAAGGCAGACGCTTACCGGCATCGTCCAGCCAGCCCCGCTCCCGGTCGCCAGCCTCCCCTTCTGTCGGATAAAACTGCGGGTGAAAATTAGGATTGCGCTCCAGCACCATGCGCAAATTGGGATCGTTCAAGGTGAGCATATAGGCTCCGGTACCCACCGGGTACCAGTCCAGACTAATATTGCGCTCTTTCATTCCTGCCTGTGAATAAAACTGATCCGCCTCCCAGGGCATGGGTGCAAAAAAGGGCATGGCCAGCCAGTACAGTAATTGCGGATAGCGTCCCTTCACCCTGATACGGTACCTGTAGCGATCCACCACTTCTACCCCCGCAAGCGGATATTTTCGCAGATCTAAAAAATGAGAGCCGGCCGAATCTGTGGATAGTTGTTTCCAGGCCTGCGTCAGCGTCCCGGCATACTCTGACAACCCTACAATATACTCACTCATCAAACCCTGAATAGGCGAGTTCAGGCGCGGATGCGCCAGCCTTTTGATCTGGTATACATAATCTTCAGCCACCAGTTCACGGCTACCCTGCACAGGAAAATCAGACAGAGTATGTATATTGACTAGCGCGGATTCGTCCAGCGACAAATAAAGTGGCTGTCCCTGCTCATCCTGTGAAAAAGCCGGATGTGGTTGAAAACGGATGCCGGGACGAATGCGAATATCATAGACGCTATACGCCACCTCATCGGCCGCTGCCGCATCAATTTCCTTACCCTCCTCATCATAATAATGGGGCTGCGGGATGGCCTCTGCGGTCAGCGCAATCAGTTCATATGGGCGCTTGAGATAATGGTATTGCAGTGGCGGCTCATAAATCTGGCCAATAAAGGCATATTCGTTGGAGCTATAGGAACGAATGGGATCAAGGTGTTTGGGACGCTCAGAAAAAGATGAATAGAGTATATTCCGGCCACTATCATGGCGCGGGTAAGGATTGTTCCAGGCCGCCTGGGCAAACTGAATCAGCAGCAAGCTTAATAATATCGCCAGTGTTCGTCTGAGACTCCGCAAGGCCTGGCCATCGCGTCGAAATATAAACCGCCGCCTCCCCTTTAATACCAACAATATTATTCTCTCTCTGAATTTGAATGCGAGCAGCCTGCCTAATGAGATTTTGATATCCACTAATAACACGTTAATCCAACTGCTTCGTTGTGACACAGTTTATTATAATTAGTGGCCGAAGGAAAAGCCTCAGAGAAGTTAACCTTATTCACTATGCGGCTCTTTTCCCAGCCGTTAAATTCCGGTATTGTATACAAATAAATTGCATGTGTGAGACCAGCTTCACCTTACACAGCCAACCCGTTCAATCATAATTTTTCAAACATAATTCAAGGGTATAAAAGATGGGGTTTCTTCAAGGTAAACGCGCTCTGATCGTCGGTCTCGCCAGCAACCGTTCAATTGCCTATGGCATCGCTAAAGCCATGTATAGAGAAGGTGCCGAGCTGGCTTTCACCTACCAGAATGACAAACTCGAAGGACGTGTGGCCAAAATGGCCGGTGAACTGGACTCAGAGATTATTGTCCCCTGTGATGTCAGCAGCGATGAACAAATCGATACCGTATTCGATAAGCTCGACAACTACTGGGATGGGCTGGATATCATCATTCATTCGGTCGCTTTTGCACCCCGCGCCGAACTCGAAGGCGATTATCTCAATAGCGTCACCCGTGAAGGTTTCCGCGCCGCCCACGAAATCAGCTCCTATAGTTTTGCTGCGCTGGCCAAGTCCGGCATGCGTATGATGGAAGGGCGTGATGGCTCGCTACTGACCCTGAGCTATCTGGGTGCCCAGCGCGCCATGCCCAGCTATAATGTCATGGGGCTAGCCAAGGCCAGCCTCGAAGCCAATGTGCGTTACATGGCACAAAGCCTCGGCCCCGATGGTATTCGGGTTAACGCTATTTCTGCCGGCCCGATTAAAACCCTTGCCGCCGCCGGCATTAATAATTTCCGCAAAATGCTGAAAGAAGTCGAAGGCACCGCTCCCCTGCGCCGTAACGTCACCATTGATGATGTTGGTAATACCGCCGCCTTCCTGTGCTCTGATCTGGCCGCGGGTATTACCGGTGAAATCACCTATGTAGATGCTGGCTATAACATCATCGGTATGCGCCCACTGGATTTTGAATAAACTTCATCTACTCTATTAAATATGAAGGATGTTATTAATGTATCGGTTACTAAATAAATAAACATACGCTATCTTTTATCTGAAAATATCTGGTTGTGTTCACTTGATGAAAGTGAGTTGAAAAGTGCAATATTAAACCTGCTCGCCAATGCCCGAGATGCAATACCCGAAGGTGGTGAAATTATAATACAGGCAACAAACATTCTCGTAAAACATGATTCAGAATCAATCAACCCGGAAATCACTCCTGGTGAATATGTAAAACTCAGAGTCAGTGGCAGTGGTATGAACCGAAAATCTATCGAGAAGGCTTTTGATCCCTCTTTTACTACCCGTGAAACCAGTGTTGGTATCGGCTTAAGCTTATCCATGATTTATGCTTTTGTTAAACGCTATGACGGTTATATTCATATTCACTCACAGGAAAAACTTGGTACAACGATCATGATTTACTTTCATCGCGCAGAAGCAACACAACTCACGAAAAACTGAAGCAATAATATCAGCTCAGGCCTGTAGCTGCAGCTTCAACCCGCGTTGCCGCCTGTCCCTGTGGATCGGCCGAGCCACCCACCGTGTTCCAGTCCTGGAAGATATTAATCGTTGCATGTGTTGTATCTCCTCACTCCAACCTCTCCCGGAGGAAGAGGGAGTTAGGAAGATAGCAACCCAAAAATTCGACTGCTGAGGCAAATAATCCAGTCACTTCTTTTAGTAATAAACCGCGCTGTCCTGCAACATAAAAATCCAGCCTGTCGCTGCAATCAATAACAACAAACATGCTGCCGCTGCGAGGCGATGGTTAAAACACAGACTCAAAGGTGCAAGCAATAACAATAGGGCGGAGCCGACCGGCATTTCCGCATAAAAACGTGCAATCGCCAGCAACAGAAAATAGAGCAACACCAGCGGTAACAATATCACTGCAGATAGCTGGCTTGACTGTAAACGTTGTCCCAGTTCAGCAAGAGCAAACATCCCGGTAGCCGCCGCAAGTGCCGCCGCAAGCTGGGCAATAAGTAAACTTCCCGACAAAGCCGTACAGACAGCCAGTGCCGTTGCACTCATGCTGACAATCAACCCCGGAGAGGGTGTCGATGAGTTTGAAATTACAAAAACAGCCACCGCCATGATAATAAATAACAATTCAATCACCAGCCCCGCAGTCAATTCATACTGTAGTAACGGCCAGCTTATAAGCAACAGACTACTCACAAAAATAAACAACACAGTGGCTTTACGATAAACCCTCGGTAAATACTGCATAAGTACAAAGCTCAATCCGGCCAGCCATAACCAGTCCACCGCTTCAGCCGGAGGTAAAGCTGGCAACTTTAAAATCCAGAAACAAGCCACCAGCCAGGCTAAAAATATTCCGCTACCTTGCCAGGGTGTATTATGTGGTGCTGCCCGATAAACCACATAAGACAACAATAAGGGCATGATGAGTGTTTGTATTAATAGTTCAATCTGCATGTTCATCACCAATTTAATGTCCGCAACACACGAACAAATGAGCCCGCCACAAGCGGGCGGGCATTCGTTATTGCAGCTGCACTGCAGGTAGCGGAAGAGTCAAACCCCGAGAGATTAGTCATAGTCAGATATCTGCACTTATTTACGAATGGTCTCCAGATCAATCTTCAGACTAACTTCATCACCAATCCCCCCCTGCATGAAATCCATGCCAAAATCACTGCGCTTGAGACGGACACTGGCGGAATAACCAGCGCGATAGCTGCCCCAGGGATCGGTGGCCGCACGCATGGCTTTCACTGTCAGGGTTAAGGGGCGAGTTTTTCCATGCATATTGAGCTTACCGATAATGCTCACCGGTTCGCCCTTATCGTTGTATTTCACCTCGGTGGAGGTAAATGAGATCAACGGGTACTGACGGGCATTAAAAAAGTCTGGGCTGCGTAAATGCTCATCCCGTTTTTTATGATTAGTATCGATACTCGCAGTTTTTATACGAACTTCAAGTTTTGAGCGCCCTGCTGGATTCAAATCAAACTCACCTTCAAGTTCATTAAAACGACCCTGCAGCTCGCTGTAACCCAGGTGGCTGATGCTGAATATCGCAGAAGCATGGCCGCTATCAATAACATAATGGCCAGCTTTGGCCGGTTCTGCCTGACTAATCTGACTGAGCATCAGGCCACTGCCAATAATGACGGCACTGAAAAAAGGGCGGATAAATTTATGTTTAAGCATGTTCATAGTCATTCTCCTGTGGACTCCGTAAAAGATGAATGAAGTATCAACTGTATTGTTTTCACCATCAATACAACTAATATTGATATACTGTTAACAATATGGATACAATTAGCCCATGGACAAGCTAAATTGCATGAAAGCCCTGGTTGCTGTGGTTGAGGCCGGCGGGTTCACCAACGCAGCACGCAAGCAACGTCAATCTAAGAATTTACTCAGTAAACATGTGGCTCAACTGGAAGCCAACTTGAATGTGCGTCTGCTCAACCGCTCAACCCGCAAAGTCAGCACCACGCCAACCGGACAGGCCTATTACGAACGTTGCCTGCCGATACTGGCTGAACTGGATGAACTGGAATCCTCAGTGCTGGCCAACCAGAGCATACCAAGGGGAGACTTGCGCATCAGTGCTCCCATTTGCTTTGCCGAGTTATATTTGATGCCGCTGATCAGTGAATATTCAAAACGCTGGGGCGATCTCAATATAGACATCAACCTGTCCGACCACTTCGTTGATCTGGTGGAAGATGGTATTGATCTCGCCCTACGAATTGCCAATCTCCCCGATTCCAGCCTGGTCGCGCGCCGCTTATGTCCAGTACGTACCATCGTCTGTGCAAGTCCAACTTACTTGCGCCGACATGGCCGGCCGGAACACCCGTCGGAATTAGTCCACCATCAGGGAATTTTTGATTCTAATATAACCCATAATCGGCAATGGTTATTTGAGGAACAAGGTGAAAAACTGACCGTCACATTAACCGGCTCCATTACCGTCAATAGCATTCCGGCAGTACGTGAATTACTGCTGGAGGATCTTGGCCTGGCTTTGTGTCCTGACTTTGCCGTTACCGAAGATATTCGTCAGGGACGGCTTGAGGAAGTACTGCCTGAGTATGCCTTCCATAATATGGCACTGTATGCGCTCTACCCGCACCGTCGCCATCTATCTGCCAAAGTGCGTCTGCTGATTGATATGCTAGTAGAAAATTTTTCCAGCATTAAGTAAGTTCAACATCTGAATAAGAAACGCATAAAAGTGTGTCGGCCATAATATCCCTACGTGCCGTGTGCAGTACCTTAGCTTGACCCGATCCACATACAAACTAATATAATAGTGTGACTAAAATTCACAAACCAAAGAAAAATAAGAACCCGGCTGGCTTTAAAGAGTTTGCTGTTTTTCAGCTATTTCATGGACCATGCTGATTATATCATCGGTAAGCGTGAATTTTTCTCTGATTCGCAGCCAGGCTCTGTTGATCTTGCGACTCAGGAAGCCCGCAGCATGGAATAAAGATCAGGCCTTTCGGGCCTGGGCCACTCGCCACGAAGGGCTGTATGTCAAACCGGATGCACGAACTCCACCCACCCCCTTTATGGCTCATCTCCCTCAGCGAGATGTTGAAACCACCGAGGGCATGAAACTCACCTTGATGAATTCCGCCTATATGATGAGTCAATTGGCAGGAGAATTTGAACAACTATATGGCATAAAAGGACGGATTAGCGGGCAGGTATTGCTCAACCCGGCATAAAACGGTGCTTTCAAATATTTATATTGTAATGCACATTGTTAATGATCGACGTTACAAGATTAGCAACAAAGAGCTTCGAATGGTCATCGAACAGGTGTCAAGATTTACAAATAAAATTGAGGGTATTGCTTAAAAATTCGTGGGAACCCCTCAGATTTAAACATTGCTTTTCACGCACTTCGAGCAAAAGTAAAATGTTTATGCCCCAGATAGCTAGTAAGCACTGGCACAGAAAGGCCAATAAAGTGAGCCACTTCTTCTGGATGAAAATCAAATGCCAACCAGGGGAAACCATATTCCGCCAAACCGACACTGATTAGCCATACTTGAATAATCGCGGCAATATTAATCAAGGTAAAACGAAAAAATTCTTCATGCGCCTTTTTACCACTGGGTTTGAAGACCAGAAACTTTGACAATAAGTAGGCAGTGACCATCCCTATGCCATAAGCCACAACCACAGAAATTCTAAATTCCATCCATTGACTAAAAATAATGCGGCTCAAAAAGTTCACTGCGGCGGCAAAGCCCCCGACCAGGACAAACTGAATAAATTCTTTTTTATTGCGCATCCGTCAAAACCAGTTCAGTGTCCGGATGGAATGTCCAGCATCGCGGCCATTTCCCGACCTAGCCGAACACTCTCAGAAATAGAGCGGTCTTCAGGGTAATAGTAACTGGTATCCGCAATATAAAGACCTGCAATGCCGCTATTAATCGGTGGCAAATTTTTGAGAAAACCCGGTGGACAAACCGGCTGGGCAAAGCCATAGCGTGAAACATGAGCATGACTAAAATCATCATCAACGATGTCTGAATTTAATTTTTTAATATAAGCTCGTGCCTCAGCAATAAATTGATCATTACTCATCTCATGCTTGGCATGCGTTTGCGGCATATAATAGGGTACATAAACCACATGGGATCCGAGTGGACGCAAATTTGAAAACTCGATAATACCGGGTATATCAATCGACTCATCACTAATGTTAAGCCAGAAGTTATGGCTCACAGATTTGCGCATCTGAAAAATAACACAGACCACACCCATGTTTTGTATCGAACGATATTTTTGCTTATCCTGCGCTGGCAAAGTGGGAATCATATCCGGTACAAATGGTAATGGGATGGTACTGAATACAGCGTCATAGTGCTGGCTATCACTCTCTGTTCGCAACACATCGACCACATTGTTCTTTGTGCTTACCTGCTTAACCACCGTATTTAATTTAAATGTCCCACCCAGGCTGGTGATTATTTTTTCAAACTCAAGTAATAAAGTTTCTGAACCCCCCTCCAGGTATCCCATTTGTTCCTGCATTAGGCTCTTACGTGAGACACCAACGCGTTTGATCCGCGACCAGATCCAGGCAGCGGATAGATTGTCTTTATATTCATAAAATTTCAGCGCAAATAATCGCTGCCAGAAAACTTCATAGGCCCGCTGACCAATCCAGCGACGAATCCAGACAGAGGCTTCCTGCTCATCCAGATGCTGCCAGTTACTTATTTTAGTTGAGACAAAGGCATGAAAGCCATAGCGCAATTTTGAAATCAATCCCACTCCGGGGAATTTAAGCAAGGCAATGGGATTACCCCATTCATGCAACTTGCCTTCAAAATAATAGCCCATACGGGTATCTGTCCAGCGCAATTTGTCTTCAATGCCCAGTTCTTTTAAAAGCGTAAACAGGCTTTCATCTGGCTTGCAGATAAAATGATAGTAACGTTCGATATTTAGCCCGGCAAAATCAAAATGTGCAGCCATGCCGCCAATACGATCATCGGCCTCATAGATATCCACCTTATGACCCTGCCTGAGTAAGTCATACGCACAGGCCAATCCCATGACTCCAGCTCCGATAACCGCTATTTTTGACATCGTCGTTCCTAAAACTTTAATACGTATTGTGACCAGGTTTTATCAAGGAAGGTTTCCTCAATCGCCCGCTTAAATGGCGTTGATTCAATTTTGAATATCTTCCACCACGGAATTAGTTCAAATTCATCATGAGCCACCAAAGCCTTTAACTGCGAAGCCGTAAACGGTGGATTATTACTGAACAGGGCATAGACTTTAAGCAAAATCCAGAATAACGAATAGGGAATATTAACGATCCATGTTTTAGCTTTTACGGTGTCGCGGATACAACGAATCATGTCGATATAATCCACTTTTTCACGCCCGGTGATATTGTAAATTTCATTCTCCGGCTGCATTTCCATTGCCCCGACAATAATATTACAGAAATCTTTGGCATACAGGGGCTGGCGCATATAACAGCCATCACCGGGAATGGGGAACACAGGAATACGTTGCATAAAACGTGAAAGCCAGCCAAGATGCTTGCGATCAAACCAGCCAAACATCAAAGTTGGACGTAAAACGCAGTGTTTGATGCCGCTTTCAAGCACTAGCCGTTCCTGTTCTTTCTTGGTATTGGTGTAATCATCATCAGCAACCGATTCCACTACCGAAGAACTGATGTGAACCACATAGGGCACGGCATATTCTTTCATGGTCGCAAGGACTATTTTTGCCGACTCAACATTGTTGCGAATAAAGTCATCCGAATATTTTGATCCGATTTGCGCCTGCAGCATCAGCACCATATCAGCATCTTTGAACTGTGCCTGCCAGTCTCCGGCACGGGAAACATCGGCATCAATCGCAATAATATCAGGATGGATTTTTTTTAATATATTTAGATTTTCAGTAAATTTATCGATCGCAACCAGATTTGTATAGCCCTGTTTTTTTAATTGCACGATCAGGTTTTGCCCGACCAGCCCGGCGGCGCCCGGAATTATAATTTTACTGTCTTTTTGAATGTTCATTTATTTTTATAATTTCAACTTTTTAAAAACACGCTCAGGAATAGATTTAATTATCAACATGATCGGCCACCAAAACCAGGGTAAATAGGCAACCCCTCGTTTTTTATCAATGGCTTTAACTATGTTCTTAGCAAGACTTTCTGCGGAAACCCAGAGCAGACCTTTTTTAAAATCAGCGGTCATGGGCGTATCCACAAAGCCAGGTTTAATAGTCAACACGTTCACGCCCTTCGAGGACAAGCGGTTACGAAGCCCTCCCAGGAAAATACTCAACCCGCCTTTAGCGGCACCATACACATAATTGCTTTGCCGCCCGCGATCGCCGGCCACCGATGATATAACGGCAATGTTGCCACTGCCCTGTTTCTCAAATACATTTGCCAACAACGTTAATAAAGCCACCACGCTTATAAAGTTAGTGTTCAACTCAAGCAACGTTTGCTCAACGCTACTCTCGCAGACAGGCTGATCCGGTAATGAACCATACGCGATGAGGGCAACATCGATTTCTTGCAGATAGGACTGTGCACTCTCGATTAAATGGCGATGCATTGTTGGATCGCTGAGATCGCAGGCTAATATCTCAACAGCCTGTGCACATCTTGCCCGGAGATCATCCGCGACAATATGAAGCCTGTCTTCATTTCGTCCCACAAGATAAAGAGTGCATTGCTCAAGCGCATAAATTTTAGCCACTTCCTGTGCAATAGCAGAAGTCGCACCAATAATTAGAATTTTCTTCATAGTCATATTTTCGTTACTTTAAGCCTATTCGCCAGTGATTCGACGCCAGAAACTTGACGATATACCGGGATCACGATACTGATTAAAATCTGTCCACTGGGGAAAATAATGTTGAAAAGCCTCACTCGACATTCTTGCATCTTTAGCAGGATAAACTGCACCTCCCGCCTGCATGACAATTTTATCCAGCTGTTCAAATAAGGCGAGCACCTTATCCCCATAGTTTGGAAAGTCCAGCGCCAGCGTTACCCCCGGGCGCGGAAACGACATCATTCCCGGTGAAACAACATCGCCAAATTTTTTCAACACAGAAAGAAAGGAGCCCATTCCTGAAGCCGCAATCGTTTCCAGCAAGGTGTTAATTATACCTTGCCCGTCGATAAGTGGCACTACACACTGATATTGATAGAAACCCCGCCTACCATACATCCGGTTCCAGTTCTCGATACTGTCCAGTGGATAAAAAAAAGGTTCATAATGGCCACGGTTAATCAGCGGGCTTTGCCGGTTTTTTCGATAATAAACTTCATTAAACAAGCGTATCGTTGCCTGATTCAAAAGAAAGCCCGGTGCGTTCATCGGCATACCTAACTTTATTGAACGCGATTTTTTATGATTTGAAAATAGATGATCACTATGCCGACCACGCATAAATAATCCTCGCCCCAGATGTTTCCCCTGCGCCAGGCAATCAATCCAGGAGACGGTATATTCCCATTCTTTATCTGACTCTTCGGATAAAGAGAAAAAACCGGCTAAATTATCAAAGCGAATCGTTTCGGTATCCATCAGCTCTGAAGTGATTTTTTTCAGCCGTATTTCTGCCCAGGTAATCAGGCCGGTTAAGCCAAGGCCAGCAATCGTTGCTTTAAAAAGGGAGACATTTTCACGTTCAGAACAAAGCAGGCGTTCCCCGCTTGTGCGCAGTAATTCAAACTGTGTGACATGACAGCCAAAGGTGCCGGTTAAATGATGATTTTTGCCGTGCACATCATTCGCAATCGCTCCGCCCAGGGTCACGTATTTGGTTCCTGGTGTGGCCGCTAAGAACCAGCCATGCGGCACGATCAATTGCAGAATATCATCCAGACCCACACCCGATTCACAACGTAAAATACCCTGCTCTTTATCAAAATGAATGAAATGATTTAAGCCTGAGGTAACACAGAGGGTTCCCTGATCATTGAGACAACTATCCCCATAGCTGCGCCCCCGACCATAAGGCAATAAATCATCGCCCCGCCCCTCGATAGAAAAAGAGTCGCGCCAAGACGGGAAGATCATTTTCTGACTGACGTGGGGGATACGACCCCATGATTGATAGGTTTTCATGAATGATTCATGGACTACACTGCAAGTGCAACACCCATTGCAGCAATCAGGGCAATAAAATAACTGGAGCGATCTTTCAGAGCAAAGAGAACCGGATCTTCATTCATCTGTCCACGAAAAGCGAGTAACCAGACTCGGCTAATCCAGAACAACAGTGCCGGAAAAACGATCCATAAAAATTCAGGCTTTCGATATTCCACCATGTGTTCCGGTGTGGTAATAAACAGGGCCAGAACTAGCACTGAGATATAGCCACTGGTCACCCCTAGTAAGGATAGAATATTTTTGTCATCAGTTGAATAGCCCCGCACCAGAGTTTTCTTTTTTTCTCTTTGTTCAAGATTATATAACTCAGAATAACGTTTGAGCATTGCCAGCGAGAAGAAAATAAATAATGAAAAAGCCAGCAACCAAAACGACATCTCTACATTGGCGGAAAATGCTCCCGCAAGTACCCGGATGGTATAAAGTCCAGCAAGAATAAAAACATCCACCAGTGCAAGGGCCTTCAATCCTAGTGAATAAGCCGTGGTCGTAAAAAAGTAAGCTAAAAATACCAGGGCAAAGCCTATTGAAATATTAAAAGCAATCAGCGATGACAACAGCAATAATAATGCTGCCATGCCAAGTCCTGTAAGTATGGACAGGTTGCCTGCTGCAAAAGGCCGGTTTTTTTTCTCTGGATGCCTTCGATCAGCATCTAAATCCATTAAATCATTAAAAATATAAACGGATGATGCACATAGACAAAAAGCGATGAAAGCAAGGAAAGTTGATACGACACGCGATTCATCAAGATAGTCGTGGGCTAATAATAATGGGACAAATACCAGCAGGTTTTTAGCCCATTGATGAGGACGAAGTGCGCGCACGGCACTTTTAATAAATGGTTTTTCTGAGCCGGCGTCAAGATATTCAACCTTATCGAGGTTAGATAAGGACTGTTTCAAATCACGGTGGTGACTAACGCTAATGGCTTTATTGGCACACTTCCAGACATACAAATCTGCCCGCTCATTGCCGACATAATCAAAGCCCTGTTCACCAAACTTTTCCACCAGCAACGCAGCTTTATTCTGTCCTTTAAGATTAAGCTTGTCAGTACTTGCAAGAACATCATCAAACAATTGAAGCTGTTCAGCAATGGCATCGGCGATTATTTTATCGGAGGCAGTAACCAGAATAATCGGCCTGGCCTTTTCTTTTTCTTTTTTAATATATTCAATGAGTGCGGTATTGAAAGGAAGACAACAGTAATCAATCTTCACCCTTGCGGCAATTTCATGCTTGAGACAGGATCGCCCCTTCAGCAGCCAGAGAGGAATCAAAAAAATAGTAAGGAATTTCTGCCGCAGGAGTCGAATGAAGGACTCTAGCAACATATCAGAATGAATAAGTGTACCATCAAGGTCAACACAAAGCGGCAATGGCTTGGACAAATCACTGACCTTTTTTATTATATTAATTCCCAGAGTTAGAAACCAGACGCTCTTCTTTAACCACGGTTGGTTTCATTTCAGGAACAAATGTTTTCACCAATTCATAAATACCATCTTCATCATAGGTCGCACATTTACTCTCGACTTCATCAAGATTTTTACTCATGAACTTCCAGTCTACTTCCCGGTAATTAGCCAGCATAACCTTTTCATGCCGCGTCGATGAGAGACTTTCAGATTCATGGAAAAGTTCTTCAAATAGCTTTTCACCCGGACGCAGGCCAGTATATACAATTTCCACATCCTTGCCAGGCTCTTTTCCGGACAGACGAATCATTTGTTCTGCAAGGTAAGTTATGTTCACGGGTTCCCCCATATCCAGCACAAAAATCTCCCCCCCCTTCCCCATCACCGCAGATTGCATAATTAACTGACAAGCCTCTGGAATCGTCATGAAATAACGAAGCATATCAGGATGAGTCACCGTCAACGGCCCACCCTTTTTTAGTTGTGCTTTAAACAGGGGCACAACACTGCCGGCCGAACCCAGTACATTACCAAAGCGCACGGTAATAAATGAGGTCGTGGCGCGTGAATTAAAGTTCTGACAAAAAATCTCGGCAACCCGTTTTGACGCTCCCATCACATTTGTAGGATTAACCGCTTTGTCTGTAGAAATCATAACAAAGCAATCAACCCCATGTTTATTTGATGATTCTGCCAGTACTTTTGTCCCCAGCACGTTGTTCTTAACGGCTTCGCGAACTTGGTGTTGAAGCATCGGTACATGCTTATAAGCAGCGGCATGGAAAACCACGTTGGGACGGAATTTTGACATCACATGATCAACCGAAATGCGATCACTGACATCACCTAAGCAGGCATATAACAACATCTCAGGAAATTTCTGCGATAATTCTTTTTCGATTTCATACAGGTTGAATTCACTACGCTCAAATATAATCAGTGCAGCAGGATTCATTATGGCAATCTGTCGGCATAATTCGGAACCAATCGACCCCCCGCCCCCGGTGATCATGATGGTTTTATCGTTAATGCCAGATTTAATACTTTCCCAGTCCAGTTTAACCTGATCTCGACCCAGTAGATCATCAATGGAAACTTCACGTAATGTATTTACACTGATTTTACCAAGGGCCATATCACTAACACGTGGCAGTGTACGAAAATCAATGTCCAGCTTTTCACAAAGGCTAACGATCTCGCGCATCTTGGCCGAAGACACGGAAGGCATGGCAATGATAATCAATTTGATCTCATGTTTTGCCACAACCGTCGCAACATCACAAATCCTGCCAAGCACCTGTAAGCCCTGAACTTCACGACCTTGTTTGCCCCTTGCATCGTCAACAAAACCCACCGGTAGATAGCCGCTGTTCTGGCTTTGAGGTTGATTCAATTCCCGCGCGACAATTTCGCCCCCCCGGCCTGCACCTACGATCAATACCGGTCGGGCATCTTTGTCCAGAATTCTACGATCTTTGAAAATACGATAGGAGATGCGGGCGCCACCCAGTAATAAAAACAGCAACATGCCATATAAAGGGAAAATTGAGCGGGGCATGCCTTCCATCCGATTAAATATGAAAACCAGCGCAACCGATATTGATACCCCAATAACCACCGCTTTTACAATCCGCATAAAATCCGGTATGGATGCAAATCGCCAGACCCCGAGATACAGACCCTGCCAGCGATAGACCAGACCCTGAACAATAAATAATAGCGGCAGCGTATATAGCACCTGTTCCAGTATAGAAGTACTCAGAGGTTCAAGATTAAAGCGAAAAAAATACGCGCCAAACCAGGCTAGAGGAATGGTCAATAAATCGTATAGGGAGACTAATAGTCGTCTATTTGAATTTAGCATGGATTTCCTGTCGCCTCAGATAATTGAGTAAATAGAAATATGTCAGTAAGTAGAGCAAAATAGATGCAATAAACACGCCTAATTCAACATCGTCGTGACTGAAATAAACAGTGCTACAAGCAAACAGGGCACAAATCAACATCACAATATATTCCACAATAACAGTGCGCCTATGACCCCACCCAATAAGCACTAAACGCTGATAAAAATGAGAGCGGTGTGCCTCCCAAATTTTTTCACCACGCACTACACGCTTCAACAGTGTGACAGTGGCATCCAGTATAAACGGTGAAAAAACCAGTATACCTACCCATAAAGGAAAAATATTTTTCGTATCGGCCCAGATTATCATTGCTGCCATGAGAAAACCCAGTACTGAGGAACCCGAGTCCCCCATAAAAATCTTTGCTGGCGGAAAATTAAATGGCAAAAATGCAGCATTTGCACTGGCAATAATAGCCGCTAGAGCCGCAAAGCTGTTAACACCTTTAAAATACCCTAATGCAGCAAATGTTGAAAATCCAATAAATGCCATTCCACCTGCAAAGCCATCCATGCCATCCATAAAATTAAACAGGTTGACACTCCACAAAATCAGCAACAACGTAAAAAGATAGGCCACCCATACATACAATTCAATTGTAAAAAAAGGTATTTTCAAATTTAAAATACAAAAGTCATTACTCATTAATACAACGGCTGCCAATATATGTACAAGCAATCGATATCTGACACTAACGCCTCTATTATCATCAATTAAAGACACCGCCGCAATGAGCACTACCCCAAAGGTAATCGACATAAGATCAGCGGGATAAGCCTGCATATGAATTAGAACTGCAATGGAAAAAAGGATTCCCCCAAGTATGCCCACCCCCCCCGCACGGCTGGTGGGTTTACTATGCAGCGATCGTTCATTTGGTTTATCGAGAATCAGCAAAGGACTGGACTCCCGGCTTAAAAAATAAACCAAAAAAAAACTAATCAACCCGGATAATATTAGCAAGGCCATCAGTACTCGCCCTGACAGTACAAGATATTCATTTACCACGGTGATCCAGATACCAGTTAACCGTTTCAGCAATACTCTGTTCGACTGTTTTAGGCGGCTGCCAGTCAAGGTGTCTCTGTGCCTTGCTAATCTTTGCCTGTAGAGAACCGTACAGGCGTTGATCCAGGTTTCTAACTCGAACAGACATACTTGTCAGTGCAACACGCGCAATTTTAGGAACCCGAAATAAACGTGGTTTTTGCTGCATGCTGTTTGCGCATAGCGCGACCAATCTTTCTGTTGAAACATCATCTCCATCCGCCGCTAAAAATATCTGGTTGGCTGCAAGTGGGTGCTTAAGACATAAAATGATTAAATCTACCAGATTATCGAGTGCAAGAAGACTGCGCAGATTAACAACTCCTCGAAATGGTAAAGGCATACCTTTTTTTATTAATTGTAATAAGCGCAGTATATTTCCTTTAACGCCAGGACCATAAACCAGTACCGGACGAATAATGACAATTTCCATCTCTGATACCCGGCTCAGCGCCATTAACCCGCGTTCGGCTTCCAGCTTTGATCGTGCATAAGGATCAAGTGGGTTAACTTTATCATCTTCACTGTAAGCGTGCTTTGTTGTCTGCTCACCATTCACCTTGATGGTACTGATATAAACAAAACGCTTTACTCCTTTTCTAACTGCTGCATTAGCGAGTTCAAGTGTTGCATCTACATTAGCTTTTCTAAATTCAGCGAGGGGATCATTGGCAGTTTCATGCATGACGTGAACACGTGCAGCCAAATGTACAATACCGTCGATTCCCTCCAGGGCTTCATCCCAAACTGGCTTTTCAGTAAAATCACCCACTGCAAAATTATGACAGCGAGGCCGCTCTTTAATATCGCTTTTAATGCTTCGCTGTGCGCAATTAACATATGCCCCTTGCTCCAGTAATGCGGAGACCAGGCGCTGGCCAACAAAACCATTAGTTCCGGTAACTAAAACCTTGCTGGCCGCCTTATTTTCAGATCTCATTTAAATCAGGCCTGGAGTATTTTAGTTTCGCCTTCAAGCCGAGCAACAATTACTGCGCCCACTGAATCACTAAACACATTCACTGCAGTTCGAAACATATCTAAAATTCTGTCGACGGCCAGAATCAAGCCCAGTGCTTCGAGTGGTAATCCAATCGCGCTTAATATAATAGTAATAGCGACCAGACTTGCGGCAGGTATGCCTGCCACACCTATTGATGTCAGCAGGGCGACCAGGACAATAATAAACTGGGTAGTAAATGTCAGTTCCAGTCCATAGGCCTGAGCAATGAACATGGCAGCCACACATTCGTACAGAGCGGTACCATCCATGTTTACCGTTGCCCCAAGTGGTAAAACAAAACTACTGGTACGATTAGATACGCCAGCATTCTTTTCAACGCACTCCATAGTTAGCGGCAGAGTCGCTGAAGATGAAGCCGTTGAAAATGCAGTGAGTAATGCCGGCGCCATCGCCTGATAATGCCGGACAGGATTAACTCGTCCAACAAATTTTAGCAGGATGGGCAAAACCACCAGGATGTGAAATAAAAGGGCTAGAACAACCGTAAGAAAAAACAGGCCAAGCGCCTGAGCCAAATCTGCAATGCCCTCGCCTTCCAGACCAGCTATAACTTTAGCAACCAGAGCAAACACACCTAGAGGTGCAAATTTCATCACCCATTCGGTTATTTTCATCATTATATCAGCTACGCCTTGCCAGAAGAGTTGCTGAGCAGCCGCCTGTGGCGCAGGAATTTTTGTCATGAAATAACCGAACAGTAAACTGAAAAAAATCAGCCCCAGCATTTGGCCATTAGCCGCAGCCGAAATGACATTAACCGGAACCAGACTCAAAAAAACATCGGCAATACTACTAACATCGCGACCAGCAACTTTTTCAGTCGCACTGCTGACATCAATTGCGTCCAACCCGAAAACTTCTCTACCCGGCTCACCATCAACCAGTCCCGGGGTCAGCGTGTTAACCATGATAAGACCGATGAGGATAGCAAAAAAGGTGGTTGTAGCATAAAAAGCCAGCGTTTTTCCGCCTAAGCGCGCAAGCCCCTGGGTACCGCCAATACTGGAGATGCCCACAATAATGGACGACATAATCAGGGGAACAATAATCATTTTCAGCGCATTCATAAACAATGTGCCGACAAAGTTAAAAACTGAGTAGAAAGTAATACCGAAAAAACCAGATTGCATACCGGCTAGTGAACCAGCAATCACTGCGAGGAAAAGTGCGATTAGAATTTGCCAGTGAAGTTTAAGTCCGAACACAGATTACTCCGTATAGTCCTATTCCGAAATAATCGTTATTCAATCTCAATGAATTGCATCCTGCATTTTAATAAGTATCAGAGTGACAAAACACTCTTGCCACACGCGGGTGAGATAATTGTTATTCGGTATGTCTTCAGTCGTACCTGAACAGGCAGGTATATATAAACTCGCTATTCATCTGCAGCGGGTTTATTAATAGTGACATCCGCATGCTCACGCAATTCAACCATCCAGGCTGACTGAACGGCTTTGCCATAAATACTGATTAGCTGGCGCTGTCCATTCAATTTATTTTCTTTAGTAAAGGTATTACCATCAATGACTGAAGATAAAATCAGCACCACGCCATCACCATTGGCAAGCAATACGTTGTGATAACCTTTCTGCCCATTCGCTACTCGAGGCATGCGGAAAAGTTCAAAGCGAATCTGTGGGTTCAGCGTGTCCGCCTCACCCGCAACTCTTGCTACCGAACCAACCGATTTCCATTCTAAATTTAATCTTTGTGCAAGCTTTTCAGCATTTCCGCCTGCACGAAGCTGCTCGAGTGTAGCAACGCTATCTGCCATGATTTTAGTTGCCACTTTTTCATCACGAAGCTGATTTTTAAGCTGTTCAACAACATCGTTCAAGGGCTGTTGTTTTGCCGGAATATGTTCAGCCATACGCAACACCACAACGTGTGTATCAGATAACTCAATTAACTGGCTATTGCGGCCTTCGGCCAGGACTTCCTCAGAAAAAGCAACCGCCACCAGTTTAGCACTGCTAAACAAACCTGCCCCCCCGTCACGGGTCATCATTACACTGGTCTTCAACTCCAGGCCCAATGACTCGGCAACCGGAGCCAGCGAATCAGGCATTTCGTAGCTGAGATTATTCAGCTTATCAACGGTTTCATAAAAAGCCTGCTCTGCTTGCTGAATCTGCAAATCATGACGAATACCATCTTTCAGTTCTTCAAGTTTTGCGACTTGCGCTTCTTTAATATCATCCAGCTTAATGAGGTGGTAACCAAAACGTGAACGTACCGGCTCACTGACTTCACCTTTCTTTAACTTGAAGGCCGCCTCTTCAAACGCTTTATCCATCACGTCATGTCCGAAAAAGCCTAAATCACCACCCTGCCGAGCCGAGCCGATATCATCTGAATACTCTTTTGCCAATTGACTAAAGTCATCACCTGCTGCCAGCTTTTCCTGAATGGTTTTAAGCTTTGCCAGCGCGGCAGGCTCAGCTTCCGTATTTTCAACATTAATCAGGATATGTCTTGCCTTGCGCTGTTCAGGCTGGCGGGTAAAAGTATCTCGCTGCTGTTCATAATATTCCGCAACGACTTCATCACTTATTTCAATCTCACGGGACATGTCATCCAGATTGATTTCGATATATTCGACACTCACTTTTTCTGGCGTAGTGAACCGAGTTTTATGTTTATCATAATAAGCTTCAACTTCATCCTGCGTCAGCTCGATACTATCAAGATAATGTGACCTGGGTAACAGGATATATTCCAGCTCCCGTTTCTGACTTTGTAAACGGGAAAAACGATCCAGTTCATCATTGGTGATAAAGCCCGAGAGTAGCATTCCACTAGTGAGCTGCTGTTCAGCTAAATCACGTGCAATTTGCTGCTCAAAAGCAAGACTGTTAATGCGCTGACTATTAAGAATTTGTTTATATCTCTCGGCTGAGAATTTTCCATCTTCCTGGAAAACTTCCATACGGGAGATGCGATTCACAATCTGCTCAGGCGCGGCCCGGTAACCGGAACGGTCTAGTTCCTGGTTCAGTAATTCCTGATTAATCAGTGAATTTAACACTTCGATCTTAACTTTTTCTTCCTGAAATAACTCTGGACGATATTTGTCACCCAGCGCCTGTTGTAAACGCTGCTGATAATTCTGGTAGGCACGCTGGAAATCATTTGGAGTGACATCAGCACCATTGACGGTTGCCACGTTGACCACCGTTGTATCGGTGAGGTAACTACTCAAACCAAACAAAGCAAAGGTAACGATAATTAGACCAACAATGATCCAAATAACAATCCCCTGGGCACGATCACGAATTTGTTGCAGCATGAGTAACTCTGAAAATGTTGTTAATTATTAATGAGTCTTAAAAAAACAAAAAAGGGCGGACTGAAAACAGTCGCGCCCTTCTTCATAGTTTGGCGGAGCGGACGGGACTCGAACCCGCGACCCCCGGCGTGACAGGCCGGTATTCTAACCAACTGAACTACCGCTCCAAAATGGTGGGTGCTGAGGGGATCGAACCCCCGACATTCGCCTTGTAAGGGCGACGCTCTCCCAGCTGAGCTAAGCACCCTGCATTCAAGGCGCGCTAGTTTACGGCATCCTTTAACGCTTTACCAGCTTTAAATGAAGGTACTTTTGCAGCTGGTATTTCAAGTGGTTCACCGGTACGTGGATTACGACCAGTACGTGCAGCACGATCTTTAACAGAGAATGTACCAAAACCAATTAATGCGACTTGCTCACCGTTTTTCAAAGTTGTGGTAATACTTTCTAATACCGTATCAACTGCACGCGCTGCCGCTGCCTTGGAAATGTCGGCATTTTCAGCCACTGCATCAATAAGTTCCGCTTTGTTCACTAAATATCCCCTTACAAGATGTTAAATAAAGTGTCGTCCTATGGACAGAAATTTGAAATTGTTCAAGTGGGTAGATTTATACCGCTCAGGCCGCGTCAGGTCAAGGCAGCATGTGGATTTTCTGAAAAAAAGTCCCCTAAAACAGGCATTTTACAACTCCAGACCATAATTTATAATTTAAGTCCACCACTAACAAGCGAGAATTATTTATTGGTTTGTCTTAAAAATCCACACGGTTATTAAACACCGAAAGGTATTTCATAACAATGTGATGGAAAATTAGACTGACATAAATTCAGGCCCGACTATTCCAGCCGGTAATCCACAAAAACAAAACATCCACACCACACTAAACATACCAACAGGTATCGAACACGGTGAGGGTTTCAGTCGCCTTTAGTGTGTTCTTACCGGATTTCTCTTGCGCGATGACTTACCACCTCCCCCTGCCTTCGACTTTACCAACGTCGTGTCAGGATTACCCTCAGTGGATTCCAGTGGCTCTGGCGGTCGGGTCAAGGCTACCTCTAGTACTTCATCGATCCATCTGACAGGGATGATCTCAAGACTACCCTTAATGTTCTCAGGGATATCCACCAGATCACGTTCATTTTCATGGGGAATCAACACGGTCTTGATCCCGCCACGGTGTGCGGCCAATAGTTTTTCCTTCAAACCACCAATCGGCAGAACTTCACCCCGCAAGGTAATTTCACCGGTCATCGCCACATCGGCTCGAACAGTAATATTTGTCAATGCAGAAACCAGTGCCGTACACATACCAATGCCGGCACTCGGGCCATCTTTTGGAATAGCACCTTCCGGTACGTGAACATGAATATCATTTTTTTCAAACACTTCTGTTGCAATGCCCAGTATATCGGCACGGCTTCTAACCACGGTCATCGCTGCCTGAATGGATTCTTTCATCACATCGCCCAGTTGTCCGGTAACGCTATGTTTACCCTTACCGGTCATCACCGCCGTTTCAATAGTCAGTAATTCACCCCCCACTTCCGTCCAGGCTAAGCCAGTAACCTGTCCAACCTGATCGTGATCTTCTGCCAGTCCAAAGCGGAAACGTTGCACACCCAGATATTTCTCCAAATTTTCTGCACTGACTTCAACAGCAGAAACATCTTTTTCCAGCAGGATTTCTTTCACCACCTTGCGACAGATTTTAGCAATCTCACGTTCAAGATTACGTACTCCCGCCTCACGGGTGTAATAGCGAATAATATTCTGCACCGCATCTTCGCTGATCTTAATTTCATTGTCCTTAAGACCATTATTGGTAATCTGTTTTTGCACCAGATAACGTTCAGCAATATTCACCTTTTCAACTTCGGTATAACCGGACAGACGAATCACTTCCATTCTATCCAATAAAGGCCCCGGAATATTCATGGTGTTCGAGGTCGCCACAAACATCACTTCCGAAAGATCAAAATCAACTTCTAAATAGTGATCATTAAAGGTGTGATTCTGTTCGGGATCCAGTACTTCCAATAATGCTGAAGCCGGATCACCACGGAAATCCATCGCCATTTTATCGATTTCATCCAGCAAAAACAGCGGATTGCGGGTCGCCGTTTTCGACAGGTTTTGTACTATTTTTCCGGGCATGGAGCCAATATAAGTCCGCCGATGACCACGAATCTCAGCCTCATCACGCACTCCGCCTAGCGCCATACGAATAAACTTACGGTTAGTTGCACGGGCAATGGATTTACCCACCGAGGTTTTACCCACACCGGGAGGCCCCACCAGACACAGGATAGGCCCTTTCATTTTCTTCATCCGCTGCTGCACCGCCAAATATTCCAGAATCCGCTCTTTCACTTTTTCCAGTCCATAATGATCGGCTTCCAGCACTTCTTCGGCTTTGGCCAGATCATGGCGAATCTTGCTACGTTTTTTCCACGGTACACCTAACAGCCAATCCAGATAATTGCGCACTACCGTGGCTTCCGCCGACATCGGTGACATCATCTTCAATTTGTTCAATTCGGAACGGGCTTTGGTTTTGCCTTCAGCCGACATGCCGGCTTTTTCAATCTTCTTTTCCAGGTCTTCCAGTTCGTTGGGTACATCATCCATGTCACCCAGTTCTTTCTGAATCGCTTTCATCTGTTCATTCAGATAATACTCGCGCTGACTTTTTTCCATCTGCCGTTTAACTCGACCACGGATACGTTTTTCTACCTGCAATAAATCGATCTCGGACTCCATCATACCCATCAGGTATTCCAGACGTTCACGCAGATCTTTTATCTCAAGGATTTTCTGTTTTTCATCAACCTTCAATGACATGTGCGCGGCAATGGTATCCACCAGACGACCGGGATCATCGATATTAGATAACGAGGTTAAAATTTCAGGCGGAATTTTTTTGTTAAGTTTGACATATTGATCAAACTGATTGGTCAGTGAGCGCAACAACACTTCGGACTCACGCTCATCAATATCAACATCGTCGTATTTTTTAATCTGCGCAGTAAAGTATTCTTCTTTATGCAGAAAGCTGACGATGCGTGCGCGTTTATTGCCTTCGACCAGTACTTTGACTGTACCATCGGGAAGCTTCAATAATTGCAGAATACTGGAGACCGTACCAATGCGGTACATGTCTTCAATTTCAGGCTCATCCTGTGCAGCACTTTTCTGCGCGACCAGCAAAATCTGTTTGTCATTTTCCATCGCGGCTTCAAGTGCATGAATCGATTTTTCACGCCCCACAAAAAGTGGAATCACCATGTGCGGATAAACCACAACATCGCGTAAGGGCAGAACGGGAATGGTACTCAGCTGTTCTTCAATCACTTCTGACATATTATTATCTCTTGTGCAGCGTCTCGTTTAGACGTGAATTTGTATGCAATATGTGTATGGGCGCAAACCGGTAATTTCAAGCTGCCACCCTTATTTTCTTGATCAAACATCAGCACAGGAAAAAAATAAGGGGTATTAAAAAATACCCCTTAAAGTCTCTGTTATTCGTCAGCAGCAGCGATTCGCTTTTCACTGCCTTCGTATATATAAATTGGTTCACCGTCATTCTTAATCACCGATTCATCAATGACCACTTTCTCCAGATTATCAATCGAAGGAAGGTCATACATAATGTCCAGCAAAATATGTTCAAGAATAGAACGCAAACCACGCGCCCCTGTTTTCCTTTCCATCGCCCGCGTTGCAACTGCACTTAGTGCCTCTTTTCGAAATTCCAGTTCACAGTCTTCCATCTCGAACATTTTCATATATTGCTTGGTTAATGCATTCCTGGGTTCGGTAAGAATTCGAACCAGAGCAGATTCATCCAACTCGCTCAAGGTTGCCACTACCGGTAAACGTCCAACAAATTCCGGAATCAGGCCATAGCGTGTCAGATCTTCAGGCTCAACGCCGTGCAATACTTCGCTGAAACTCTTTTGATCGTCCTTGCTTTTCACATCAGCACCAAAGCCAATACCGCCTTTTTCAGAGCGATCACGAATGATGCGATCCAGTCCGGCAAATGCACCGCCACAGATGAACAGGATGTTCGAGGTATCTACCTGCAAAAACTCCTGCTGCGGATGCTTACGTCCACCCTGAGGTGGAACCGACGCTACCGTGCCTTCAATCAGCTTCAACAAGGCCTGTTGAACCCCTTCGCCGGAAACATCACGGGTAATTGAAGGGTTATCTGACTTACGGGAAATCTTGTCGATTTCATCAATGTAGACAATACCTGTCTGCGCTTTTTCCACGTCATAATCACATTTCTGCAATAACTTCTGAATAATATTTTCAACGTCCTCACCGACATAACCAGCTTCGGTCAGAGTCGTCGCATCGGCAATGGTAAAGGGAACATTCAACATCCGCGCCAGAGTTTCTGCCAGCAATGTCTTACCACAACCAGTAGGACCAATTAACAGGATGTTACTTTTGGCCAGTTCGATGTCATCTTTTTTCTGACCATTTTCCAGGCGTTTATAATGATTATAAACCGCAACCGCCAGTACCCGCTTCGCGCGTTCCTGACCAATAACGTATTCATCCAAAATATCGTTAATTTCATGGGGCGTTGGCAGACTACTGCCATTGCTCGTGGCGGCCTGTTCCTGTACTTCTTCACGGATAATGTCATTGCAGAGTTCGACACACTCATCACAAACAAATACCGAAGGTCCGGCAATCAGTTTGCGAACTTCGTGTTGGCTTTTACCACAGAACGAGCAATACAGCAGTTTGCCATTGTCACCCGTGGAATTTTTATCGTCACTCATGCCCTTACCTCAAACAATTTATTAGCTACCCTAACCTTGCGTCCATTTCAGCTCTTTTTCAAGCCTTCAGAGCATAATAATAGCCACTCATATAATCCGGCTACTAGTACCCGACCAATTCAATAAAGTAATTATAGCCCAAAAAAATCAGGATTCGCTAGCTCTTTCAGTCATCACCTTATCAACCAGACCGTATTCCACCGATTCTTCTGCACTCAGAAAAAAATCACGATCCGTATCCTGCTGGATGCGCGTCAAATCCTGTCCCGTATGTTTGGCCAGAATAGTATTCAGGCGTTCCCTGATATCCAGAATTTCTTTGGCATGGATTTCAATATCTGTCGCCTGTCCCTGGAATCCGCCCAGGGGCTGATGAATCATAGTCCGGGAATGCGGCAGAACATAACGTTTATCTTTCGCTCCACCTGCCAGTAATACGGCGCCCATACTCGCGGCCTGTCCAATACACATGGTGCTCACATCCGGTTTTACAAACTGCATGGTATCGTAAATCGACATGCCGGCTGTTACCGAACCACCGGGTGAATTAATATATAGATGGATATCCTTATCTGGATTTTCCGACTCCAGAAACAGCAACTGCGCCACCACCAGATTCGCCATATGGTCTTCTACCTGACCCACCAGAAAAATTACCCGTTCTTTCAGCAGACGCGAATAAATATCATACGAACGTTCGCCGCGTGCAGTTTGTTCCACCACCATCGGAACCAGTTGGCTCCGTATATCAAATCCAGCATTAGTATTATTATCGGTCACTGTGGTCTGTCCTTTAAGCCATTGTTTAAGTATTTATGCGCTCGTGTCCGGCTTCATTATTTCCTCAAATGTTGCCTTCGTCTCTACGACCTTCGCCTGCTCGATTGCCCATTCTACGACCTGCTCTTCAAGTGCCAGTGATTCAACTTCACTTAAACGCTTTTTATCGGCGTAATACCACTTAACGACTTCTTCAGGCTGTTCGTATGGCCGGGCGATTTCTTCAACCAGTGCGCGTACATTCTCTGCTTCGACATTTATAGCATTTTCTTTAACTATTTCATTCATTATCAGGCCTAAACTCACTCGACGTTGTGCCTGTTCAGCAAACATCGAGGTATCCAGTGAGCTAACATCGGTTTGGCTTAAACCCTGATTGCTTAAATTTTGTACCATCTGGTTACGCAAAGCTTCCGATTCATCGTCAATAAGAGACTTCGGAATATCAATTTTGTTCACTTCAAGCAAGGTATCCATCACCTTTTCTTTAAGTTTGGTCTTCAATTGCTTGGCTAATTCCAGTTCCATGTTTTCAACGATGTCTTTACGCAGCTCAGCAAGGTCACCACTTTCAACGCCCATTTTTTTCGCAAAAGCTTCATCGACTTCCGGTAATATGGCTTTTTCCACATTATTTACCTGCACCGCAAACTGAACCGCTTTTCCGGCCAACTCAGTGGCGTGGTATTCGTCCGGGAAGGTCAAATCAAGAGTGACACTGCCGCCTTTTGTCGCGCCTATCAGGCCGTCTTCAAATCCGCTGATCATTCGACCTGAGCCCAGCTCGATGGACATATCCTTACCTTCGCCACCATCAAAAGCTTCACCATCGATCGTGCCGTTGAAATCAATATTAAGCTGATCCCCCTTTTCTGCTGCGGCATCACTGGCTTCCCAGTTCACATGCTGTCGACGAATACGATCAATCATGCCATCAATATCGGTTTCGCCAATTTCCACCGCAGGTTTTTCAATGCTTTGATCAGCCAGAGAAACCAGCTTGATTTCGGGGTAAACCTCAAAAGTCGCGGTGTATTCCAGGCCATTGCCCGGTTTGGCATCACCGGTACTAAATGTCGGGGAACCCGCTGGACGCAGGTTTTCCTGACTCAGGGCTTCGTAAAAAGTCGACTGCAACACTTCATTAACCACATCTTCCCGCACCTGACCACCATATTGCTGTTTAACCACCTTCATTGGTACCTTGCCCGGACGAAAACCCTTAATTTTAACCGTGGGGGCGATTTCCTTAAGCTTACTCTCGACGGCCTGGGCAATCCGTGCTTCTTCAATGGCGACCGTTAAACGGCGCTCCAGACCTGATGTGGTTTCAACTGAGACTTGCATTGTGATTCCTCTTGAATATTTTTTAATATCAATATGTTATGGATTTTTTTAAATAAAAAATTTGGTGCGAAAGGAGAGACTCGAACTCTCACGGGTTACCCCACAGGAACCTAAATCCAGCGCGTCTACCAATTCCGCCACTTTCGCTTGATACGGGAGATTATACAGGGAGAAAGAATAATCGTGGAACCCGTTTTTTTGACTAACTTTTTTTTGTTCGGGATACTCAAAGAATATGGTGGGCCCTGTGAGACTCGAACTCACGACCAAGAGATTAAGAGTCTCCTGCTCTACCAACTGAGCTAAAGGCCCATATCCTGACTAATATGCTTTAACAGCACTCTAGAAAATGGGGTGACTGATGGGACTCGAACCCACGACGACTGGAATCACAATCCAGGGCTCTACCAACTGAGCTACAATCACCATAAAAAACAGTATCGAGTGGCGAGGGACGAGGAAAATCGATCCTCGTACTGTCCGCTGGCTGGTTTGCAACGCAAACCTTCACTCGTCTAACTGGTACGCCTGGCAGGACTCGAACCTGCTACCCTCGGCTTAGAAGGCCGATGCTCTATCCAGATGAGCTACAGGCGCTTTCCCTATTTCCATCCTAGCCACTCGCCACTAGAAACCAGAAACTATATTTGGTCGGGGTAGAGAGATTCGAACTCCCGACATCCTGCTCCCAAAGCAGGCGCGCTACCAGGCTGCGCTATACCCCGAATTCAGACTTTATCGTCTGCCCTGCCCTACGACAGGAAGGCGGCGATTCTACCTGCAAGAACTGCAGCCGTCAATCCGACAAAAGACACTTGGCGCAAACCATTTCAAGCTGTAACCTTATTGGTTTTGGGTTTTCAGGATTATTACATAGAATATGACGGCCAATATTATCGATGGTAAGGCGATTGCCGCTGAGCTTCGCAGCAAGGTTAAACAGAAAGTTGGTGTTCGCTTACAACAGGGACTTCGTGCACCGGGACTGGCGGTGGTGCTGGTGGGGCAGGATCCGGCCTCCGAAGTTTATGTGCGCAACAAACGCAAGGCCTGCGAGGAAACGGGCATTATCTCCGTTGCCCATGATCTACCTGCTGATACCTCGCAAGCCAGCCTGCTCGAACTAATCGATAAACTTAATACCGATGCCAGCGTTGATGGGATTCTGGTGCAACTGCCGTTGCCGGAGCATATTGATCCCGAGACCGTGATTGAGCGTATTCACCCGGACAAAGATGTGGATGGCTTTCATCCCTATAATATCGGCCGTCTGGCTTTACGCATGCCGGAGCTACGCCCCTGCACCCCGCGTGGCGTGATCACCCTGTTGGAAAGCACCGGCGAAGCCCTGCGTGGCCGTGATGCGGTGATTGTCGGCGCCTCCAACATCGTCGGCAGACCCATGGGGCTGGAGCTGCTACTTGCCGGTTGCACAGTCACCACCTGCCACCGCTTTACCCGGGATCTGGCCGCCCAGGTGCGTCAGGCTGATATTCTGATAGTCGCCGTGGGCAAACCCGGCATCGTCAAAGGCGAGTGGATCAAACCCGGCGCCACCGTGATCGATGTGGGTATCAACCGTACCGAAGACGGCAAGCTAGTGGGCGATATTGAATTTGACGTGGCCTGTGAACGGGCCGGCTGGATTACCCCGGTTCCCGGCGGGGTCGGGCCCATGACTGTCGCGACCCTGTTGCAGAATACGCTGGAAGCGGCGCAACATCGATCCGGGAACACGGCCTTTTAATGTAAGCTTAAGAGTAGACCTCATGTATTAACTTGCCAACAAGCCTGGCCTATATGATTGTTTTGTTGGCAAGTAAATACATAATGTCTGAGGTATTAGTCACTAATTGTTCCAGAAAAAAAACCTTCTGAAACAATTAGATGCAAGTTAATACATATCAGGTTGGACTGAGCAATAGCAAAGCCCAACAAAACCACCTGCATTGTTGGGCTTCATTTCATTCAGCCCAACCTACGTGCTCAGGATAGTCGGAGCCAGCAAATTTCATGGGGGGGGATAACTGAGCTTATAAAACCCCTTTGCGCCTCTGCGTTAATATGTTTACCCCCGTCGCCAGCTCGTCCCTTCCGCCCCGTCTTCCAGCACGATCTTCTGTTCCACCAGCACATCACGAATGCGATCACTTTCCGCCCAGTCCTTGCTGGCACGCGCGGCATTACGATCAGCAATTAATCTGTCAATTTCAACCGCATCTAGCCCCTGCTCAGCGTTTTGTACATCACCTTCTCCCTGTAACCAGGCTTCGGCATCGCTTTGCAACAGCCCCAGACGATCGGCCAGCCTGTGCATGGTCACGGCCATGACGGTGGCCGCCACTTGATCAAGCTGACGTAATTTATTCACTTCTTTGCCCAGTTCAAACAGAACAGCCAATGCCTCAGAGGTATTGAAATCATCGTCCAGGGCTTTCTGAAAGCGGGCCACATAATGTTCATCCGGACTCACTTTTGCCGACAGATCCATTCCACGCAAAGCAATATAGAGTGTATTCAATGCGGCTTTGGCATTATCCAGATGCTGATCTGAATAGTTCAGAGGGCTGCGATAGTGACTGGTGAGGATGAAATAACGCAGGACTTCCGGCGCGTATTTTTCCAGCACCTCGCGGATGGTGAAAAAATTACCCAATGATTTGGACATTTTTTCCTCATCCACGCGCACAAAGCCATTGTGCATCCAGACATTGGCGAACTTCTCGCCGGTGGCCGCTTCAGATTGAGCGATTTCATTTTCATGGTGCGGGAACTGCAAGTCCATGCCGCCACCGTGAATATCGAAATGATTACCTAAGCAGCAGGTGGACATGGCCGAGCATTCGATATGCCAGCCTGGCCGCCCTGTGCCCCAGGGAGAATCCCAGCTCGGCTCCTCCGGCTTGGCCGACTTCCAGAGCACGAAGTCCAGCGGATCATTTTTCGCCTCATCCACTGCAACCCGTTCACCCGAGCGCAGATCCTCAATATTTTTACCGGAAAGCTGGCCGTAATTCTTGAACTTGCTCACCGCGTAATAAACATCACCATTGTCGGCGGCATAGGCGATCCCCTTGTCCACCAGGGTTTTGATCATGTTGATAATTTCCTGCATATGCAGGGTCGCGCGCGGCTCATCATTGGGTGGCAAAATATTCAGCGCGGCAATATCCGTGTGCATTTCGGCAATGAAACGCCCGGTCAGAGCATTGAAGTCTTCACCGTTTTCATTGGCTCGGGCGATGATTTTATCGTCAATGTCGGTAATGTTGCGAATGTAGGTCACCTGCTCTTTACCGTAAATCTCACACAGATGGCGATAAATTACATCGAAGACCACCAGCACCCGCGCATGGCCGATGTGGCACATGTCGTAGACCGTCATCCCGCAAACGTACATACGCACATTTTTGGCATCAATGGGTTTGAAAACTTCTTTGCGTTTACTCAGGGTATTATGAATATTCAACATAGGCTGCTTACTGGCGGTATCCGAAATTAAGTAAAAGTCAGCGGCACGGGCTTTATCACGGCCGCATAAATGTGCGTAGATTAACGGAATCCGGCCTCAGTCTCAAAAGAGACTGAAAAGGGACTACCCCCCACATGGAAAACTGGATATTATGCGGCCTCTCATTTTAGACAGGAAAATAATCATGTTATTACGATTTGCTACCCACTGCCTGCTCGGTTTCAGTTTGCTGGGTTTAATGCTTGGTACGGCCGCCGCAGAAGCACCCAAGGTCAAAATTGAAACCAATATGGGCGATATCATCGTTCTATTAAATGCAGAAAAGGCACCCAAAACAGTCGAAAATTTTCTCGCTTATGCCAAAGACGGTTTTTATAATGACACCATTTTTCACCGCGTCATCAGTAATTTCATGATTCAGGGTGGCGGATTCACCACCGACTATCAGCGCAAACCCACCCGCGCCCCGGTTGAAAACGAAGCCGATAACGGCCTCAGTAATAAAAAAGGCACCCTGGCCATGGCTCGCACCATGGATCCCCATTCCGCCACCGCGCAGTTTTTTATCAACACCAAAGATAATAATTTTCTCGACTTCACCAGCAAGTCGCCACGCGGCTGGGGCTATACCGTCTTCGGCAGCGTAATCAAAGGCATGGATGTGGTTAACCGAATCCGCAGTGTCGCCACCGGCCCCGGTGGACCTTTCCCCACCGATGCACCAAAAGAATCGGTCATCATTAAAAGTATCACACTGCTAAATCCAGAACCGGCAGCAACCAGCAAATAATCAGGACTATCATTATGATCAAACTCAACACTAACATGGGTACCATCAGCATCGAACTGGATACCGAAAAAGCCCCAAATACCACCGCTAACTTTCTTCAGTATGCCAAGGATGGTTTTTATGACGGTACCATTTTTCACCGCGTGATTAGCAACTTCATGGTTCAGGGCGGTGGTATGCAAACCGGCATGGTTGAAAAACAAACCCGCGAGCAGATTCAAAATGAAGCCGACAATGGTTTGAGCAATGTCATCGGCAGCATTGCCATGGCCCGCACCAATGATCCCCATTCGGCAACGGCACAGTTTTTTATCAATGTTGCCGACAATGCTTTCCTTGACCATTCCGGCAAAAATGCACAGGGTTGGGGCTATTGCGTCTTCGCTAAAGTGGTTGATGGCATGGATGTGGTGGAAAAAATCAAAGCCGTGCCCACCGGTAATGCCGGCCATCATCAGGATGTACCGACTGAAGACGTGGTCATCGAAAGCGTTGAATTTGAAGAGTAAATAATCGTGACGACTCTGTTTATTTCGGATCTGCATCTCGCCGCCGATCGGCCTGAGATCAACGCCCTGTTTATCCGCTTTTTAGAGACCCAGGCGCGTCAGGCCAAAGCCCTTTATATTCTCGGTGATTTATTCGAGGTCTGGTTCGGGGATGATATGATTTTGCCGGACTACCAGCCCGCTATCGCGGCCATGAAAGCCCTCAGCGACAGCGGCGTCCCCCTTTATCTGATGCACGGCAACCGCGACTTCTTTATGGGTGAAACCTTAATACAGCTTTGCGGCGCAACCTTGCTGGATGATCCGGCGATTATCGATCTCGAGGGTATTCCCACCCTGCTCATGCATGGCGATACTCTGTGTACCGATGATGTGGAATATATGAAGTTCCGCGCCATGGTACGCAATCCTCAATGGCAGGCCGGAGTACTGGCAAAATCACCAGAAGAACGTCTGGCACTGGCAAAACAGTTTCGTGATATGAGTAAAGCGGAAACCAGTAATAAGGCTGAAGACATCATGGATGTGAATCAAACGGAAGTTAAACGCATGTTTTCCACCCAGCGGGTTCAGCGTTTGATTCACGGGCATACTCATCGCCCGGCGATTCATGAATTTGAAGTTAATGGTGAAAATGTAAAACGCATCGTACTCGGTGACTGGTATACACAGGGCAGTGTGCTGGTGTGTGAAAGCGGCCAGTGCCAACTACAAAAATTATAATTCTGCAACATCATCTCTCGTGTCTACGCAGGTACTACCGTTCGTGGTGAGCTTCCACGTTCGTGGTGAGCTTCCACGTTCGTGGTGAGCTTCCACGTTCGTGGTGAGCTTCCACGTTCGTGGTGAGCTTCCACGTTCGTGGTGAGCTTCCACGTTCGTGGTGAGTTTCTACGTTCGTGGTGAGTTTCTACGTTCGTGGTGAGCTTGTCGAACCATGAGCGTGGAAACTCCCACGATCTCCGTGGAAATCCATCTCTCACATTACCTTGTCACCACCATATGCATTCCCACGCAGAAAACAATTCTATTACCCTTTAAATTGTTCTCAGGGTTGTTTAATTTATTTATATTTTGAACTGTCCCACCAGCCCCTGTAACTGCGAAGCTAATTCTATCATTTTCTGGCTCGCGGTAGCCGTCTGCTGAGCACCTTGAGATGTCTGTTCCCCGATCCCGCTGATGACATTGATATTCTGATTAATTTCATTCGCGACGGATCCCTGTTCAGTTGCCGCACGAGAAATCTGACTGTTCATTTCATTGATAGTAGTAACTGCCGTAGTGATCGCCCGAAGTGATTCACCGGCATTCGCCGCCTCTTTAACACTGTGCTCAGCCTGTTCATGACCTTTTACCATCACGTCTACAGCTTGCTTTGTGCCCGATTGCAGACGCTCAATCATGGTCTGAATTTCCTGTGTAGATTCCTGGGTTCGACTCGCAAGCGTCCGGACTTCATCGGCAACCACAGCAAAACCACGCCCCTGCTCACCCGCACGGGCTGCTTCGATCGCTGCATTTAAGGCCAGCAGATTGGTTTGCTCGGAGATCCCGCGAATGACTTCCACCACCCCGCCAATATTTTCACTGTCCGCTTCCAGTTGCTTAATAACTTTTTCCGCTCCTTCAACCTCATTAGCCAAACTATTAATAGCCGACATCGCATTTTCCACCACAACGGAACCGTTTCTCGCTTCCTCGCTGGCATTTTGTGCTGCAGCGGCGGCGGCTTCTGCATTTTTTGCCACTTCCGTCACTGTTGAAGCCATTTCATTCATGGCGGCAGCAACTTGCTCAGTTTGAGCCTGTTGTTTATTAACACCTTCATTGCTTTCCATTGAGATAGAAGACATTTCACCCGCTGCCGTGGCAACCTGACTGGTTGAGTCCGACACATCACGGATAATGCCGTGAAGTTTTTCCATGAAGGTATTAAAACTATTCACCAAATTGCCAATAACATCCTGACTCGGTGTGGACAAACGACGAGTCAAATCGCCTTCGCCCGTAGCAATTTCTTCAAGAGAGTCGGCAACCTCTTTAATGCTATTATTAATTATTCGACCGACTATAAATACTGCAAACCCCAGCAACAAGCTCATAACCACACCAATTAGCAAACTCAACAGCATGCCATCATGCGCTGCCTGCCGGGTGCCATCCACGGTGCTAATAAATCGGTTATATTCTGTCTTTTGATATGCCTGCAGTTGTTCTTCAAAAACCGCCATGGCTTCGACCATTTTATTTGAGCCCGTTTCCAACTCCGCGCCTGAACTGGTTTCATTAATAATGCCCAGGGTTACGCTACGTGCAGTGTCATAATAATTATTAAACAATGTTTCCAGCTCACTAACAGCTGGAACCTGTGCCTGGTCAATACTTTTTATTTCAGCAAAGGCCTGTTGGATTTCCTTGGCCAGCACGTCCGTGACTTCAAAAACCATTTCCTCATCTTCAGTATAAACCGCCGTTCCCAGTACATCCTTAATACGTTCCATCCGGGCAAGATTAGAATCCGAACGCTCAAGTACAGGATAAATCACTTGCTGAATATTTTTCAGCCGTACTTCATTATCAATTGACACCCAGTAACCAAAACCTAGATTCAATATAAAACCAATAATACCTGTTGCACCAATCAACATGATTTTTACATTGACTGAAAGAGATTTAAACCAGCTCATAAATACGACTCCTGCAATAGAGGAAATTATGCCTAACTCGTCCGTCAGTCTGACAAATAATTTTCATCATCCAGTTAAAACCAGAATGATGTAAACACCACTAAGGTTTAAACAACACCTTAACCGAATCATCCAGTGCCTCGGCATTGATATAACCCAGACTGTTTGGTGTCTTTGCCACCCAGTTCTTCATCGCCGCATCATCACCCACTACCTTCGGGGGAACACCCTTGCCGGCAAACACGCGCTTAGACCAGTAGCGTTTCAACTTTTTCGGGTTTTTACCCAGTATGCTGCTACCAAAATCATCGCGAACCGCACTGTCTTCTGACTGGTCACCCAGAACCACATGATTGCCACCGGGAAAAGATTTTTCTTTTTGCAGAAATAGCGCCTTAACCTGATCAACATTAAGACTAGCCACTTTGTTTGCCTTGTTCGTAATAACCACCAGATCAGCAAACACCAGTTGCGTAAATACCAGAATGAACAACCCAAGCAGTAGAGAACCCATATTTGTTTTCTGTTTTGAATTTAACATACCGGCCCCCCCCCCTAAAAGACAACGTCGATAGCGACACCAAACATATTGATACTGTCATCAACCGGTGTGGTTGCAAACAGCCCCTTCCCCTGCTCAGTCTTGATTATGCTGTACTCAATTTTCAGATCGGCGACATCAGAAAGATCATAACGCAGCCCTGCCGTTGATAACTTCTGTTCCTGTGGCGATGCACTATCTTTACCTTTTTCAAAATACTGATAGGTCAGGTGTGGCAGCCAGTTTCCTATCTGATATCCCCACGTGGTGTACCAGCTATTCCCATTTAAGGCTTTGAGTTCCATCTCCGTATTTGCCCACTCGGCATAGCCGACGATATTATTCCAGTCGATACGCATTCCCAGTGCATAGTTGGTATGCGATAACCCTTCCATTGCCGCATTAAGCGTATCTCGCATAATGCCTTTGTAGTAAGAGACCTGAAAATTAATTTCCTCATTCCAGTCGATGTGAAATTTCGCGCCAGTCAGATTGTGAACATGCATGGCCTCCAGCTTAATCTCGCCACCAAACACATCGGCATTCATATTCATATCACCACGGCTATACTCCCAAAAACCACTGGCTCCGGTATAGGCCTCACGCGTATTATTCGGGCCGCTGACATCTTCGGTATAAAACAGCATCGGTGGCGTAATCCAGGGATAAGCATTGCCCACCGAAACATACTCATTAACGAGTCCAGTGGGGAATTTAATTTTACCGGCACGGACTTTAAGATCATCGCTCAGACTGACCGCGACAAAGCCCCAGTCGAGATGGGTGACATAATCACTGTCTTCCTGAGTCGCCAGAAACTGCGCGGCGAGGGAGACACGATCATCGATCGCCGTGTTGATATTCAGACCCAGCATGGTGCCGCGAAAAGAACCATCCTTGCCAACCCCGGAATCAATATCACCATTAAAAAATTCTTTTTCATTAATTTTTTGGTATTTGGCCGACATGAAACCCGTTACAAGAATACGATCAGCCCAATTTTCTGCCAGTGCCGGAGAGGCATACAGGCTTGCAGCAAACAGACTGCTCATGACCCAGGCTGAGTTTTGTTTACGCAAAACCATATACCGATTTTCCACCGCAACATTCCTTATATTAAAAACATACTGATTTATCGGGGACAACTCAGGCCCCTCTTTTTTTTTGACTTCAGCAGTTTAACGGCTAATGATCGAATAACTTTAGTCACCTTAAGACTTTAGATAATATATTCAGCCCCCCTCAACTTGCCAATACTGGCTCTATGTGCTGCACCATTAATTGAAGTTTCCGTGCCCCTCGAAATTCATTAATGTCCAGTCGATACACCACACTAAGCCACTCAACATTTTTCGGCCAGTCTGTATCCGTAACATTAAAGGCAATAGCATCAATGAAAGTACCTGTTTTATTTTCCAATACCATTTTTAAATGCTTCTCACCGACTATCCGGCTTTGCAGTAGTCGAAAACAGCCTTCAAATACCGGCTCTTCAAATCCCTGTCCCCAGGGACCGGCGCTTGTCAAAAGCTCAGCGGTTGCCATGGTTTGTTCATCAGCATTTAGTTCGCCGTCAGTTTCAATCCGTCCCTGTAGCGAATCGGCATCAAGATGGCGGCTAACTTCCTGCTCAAAAGCCAATGCAAATTCTGCGTAATTATTTTCGGCCAGACTTAATCCTGCAGCCATCGCATGGCCGCCAAAACGGCTAAGTAAATGTGGATACCGAGTGGCGATCGCATCCAGCACATCACGAATATGTACACCTTTAACCGAACGCGCTGAGCCTTTTATTTGATGATCGGCGCTGCTGGCAAACGCAATCACCGGGCGGTGCAAGCGATCTTTTATTCGTGAAGCAAGAATACCAACCACACCTTCATGCCATTCAGACTCAAACAGGCAAAGGCCAACGGGTAAGCTTTTATCATTGTCGTCCAGACGCATTCGAGCGAGTAAATCCAGAGCCTGTTGTTTCATGTCATTTTCAATCAGTCTGCGCTCCTGGTTGAGTTCATCCAGGTGCTGCGCTAATTTTAGCGCTGCCTGTTCATCCGTTGATAACAAACATTCAATCCCCAGGCTCATGTCGTCCAGCCGACCGGCAGCATTAAAACGCGGGGCAATTGAAAAACCAATATCACTGGCCGATAGGGTTTCTATGTTTCTAGCTGAAACTTTGGCCATGGCTTTTAAACCTGCACAAAGTTGACCGGCACGCATACGCGCTAGTCCCTGTGAAACCAGAATACGGTTATTATGATCCAGCGGCACCACATCAGCCACCGTGCCCATGGCCACCAGATCCAGCCACTGCGCCAGATTCGGCTCTACCCTATTCTGTTTTTCAAACCAGTGCTGTTCGCGTAAATGAGCACGCAAGGCCATAAGCAAATAAAACATCACCCCGACACCGGCGAGATTTTTACTGACGAAATTATCTCCCGGCTGATTAGGGTTCACGATGGCATCAGCTTCAGGTAATTTCGAACCGGCTAAGTGATGATCGGTCACCAACACCTGCACGCCTTTTTCTTTTGCGGCAGCCACACCATCAATACTGGAAATACCATTATCAACGGTGATAATTAAATTCGGTTGATACTCTAATGCCACCGCAACAATTTCAGGCGTTAAACCATAACCATATTCAAAACGATTCGGCACCAGATAATTAACCTGTGCAAAGCCAAATGCACGCAATCCCTTCACCGCCAATGCGGTACTGGTGGCACCATCGCAATCAAAATCGCCGACGATTAAAATAGAATGTTGTACGCGTAGTGCATCCACTAAAATCTGTACTGCTGCATCAATCCCCTTAAGTTGATTAAAAGGAAGTAGCTGACTGACACTATAATCCAGTTCCTGCATGGATTTTATTTTCCGGGCAGCATAAATACGCTGTAACAGGGGTGACACTTTATCCAGTTTTGGTAAAGTGTCCGGCAGCGTGCGTGCTTGAATAACAGTTGTCATTTTTTAAAAGTATCCAGTGATTTCATTTTCCGCCACCAGCGGTGAGACATTTTTCGATTCAATTTAAACTGAAGGCCATCACCGACAAGTAAATTAATTTCATCAATTTTTCGCGTATTTAATAAATCAAATACCACCGGCATCCAGTTATTTTCAAATTGTTTCAGTGCCTCGACCCAGGCATATATATCTTGCGCCTGGGTTATCGATTCAAATTCATTGCTCGCCACCAGGGTATGTACAGTAGCATCAATATTCAGCTGTTCATAAAGACTGGTTTTTATTCCAACACAGTGAAAATTATCGATTAACGCATCCAGCAAATCACCCTGGCCTAAAATACACTGCCAGTCCGTGCTACTTTCAGTTAACGCACCCTCACCCCATAACCAGAGACTATTGACAGGTGGCCTTCCCTGTTGCTCACGCTGCTTATTCAGCGGATGCGCAAACAACAACATCTGGATCTCATTTTGTATGCGTTGCCAGTAAGATCTGTCTTCTCCCTGTACAAGACTATTTCCAACCGGCTGGCCAATTAGTTTCAGTAGCGCTGTCGTTTTCACTAAAAAAGGCTGGACGGATTTCATCACCCAGCAATGCGGCTGTAACACTTGCAGGGTCCAGTGTTCATCGGCAAAGTGTTCATTGATAGCCGTTACTAATTGTTTTGCCTCCTCCAGTGAGAGAGCCAGTTCCTCATGGGCCAGTAAAATTGCACTGTTCAGATCCGGCTGGATAAAAACCGGATCAGCACATAGACAAAAAAAGGATTTATCCGACACACCTGCATATTGCTGGTAACGTAATTCAGCTGCGGGTAACTTCTTAAAACTGAATAAGGAAGCAAGCCCATCATGCCAGTCGTGAATGTCGACCGGTTTTTTTTCAGCACGGGAAAGGAATCGTTGTAGATTTTTTAAAGCCGGGGTATCAGCGGCAGGAAGATGCTTGAATGCTTCAGCTAGCTCGAGCAGGCCGGGGACAAAGAGGCTAATAGATTTATGAGACATTGATGTGATCTCAGAGTATCTCATTCAAAACGTAGGGCCGATTTTAGTCTGCCAGGGTCGGCTGAAGCCGACCCCACAATATTATTCCATATTATCCAGAATTGCGGCTTTCACTTTATCCAGGGTGGCATCAATGGTGATCAGCGGACGGGTACTTTGCTGGATCGCGGTATCCGGATCTTTAAGCCCATGACCGGTCAAGGTACAAACGATCTTACTACCAGCGGGAATTTTACCTGATTTAATATCTTTGATTGCCCCGGCCAATGAGGTGGCGGAAGCCGGTTCACAGAAGATACCTTCTTTCTCAGCCAATAATTTTTGTGCCGCCAGAATTTCTTCATCAACACATTCATCAAACCAGCCCTTGGATTCTTCTTTGACTTTCCAGGCTTTGTCCCAACTTTGCGGGTGACCAATGCGAATCGCGGTGGCCACAGTATCGGGATCATTGACCATTTCACCACGCATGAAAGGCGCGGAACCGGCAGCCTGATAGCCTAGCATCTGCGGACGATTATTGACGATGCCATTTTCATGGTACTCGCTGTATCCCATCCAGTGTGCGGTAATATTGCCCGCGTTGCCGACTGGAATACAATGAAAGTCCGGCGCGGTGCCTAACTCTTCAATAATTTCAAAGGCAGCGGTTTTCTGCCCCTGAATACGATAGGGATTGATGGAATTAACAATGGTCACCGGAGTCTGTTCACCCACTTCTTTTACCAGCTGCATGCCGTCATCAAAGTTACCCTTGATTTGAATCACTACCGCGCCATGCATCATTGCCTGCGCCAATTTACCCAGTGCAATTTTACCATCGGGAATAAGTACGAAAGCAGTAATGCCAGCACGCGCCGCATACGCAGCAGCCGCCGCCGAGGTGTTACCTGTAGACGCACAAATGATGGCCTTGCTGCCCTCTTCCACTGCTTTCGTGACAGCCAGAGTCATGCCGCGATCTTTAAATGAACCGGTGGGATTCAGACCTTCGTATTTCACATAAATATCAACATCCGAACCCAGGTGATCAGGGATGTTATGTAAGCGAATCAGCGGCGTATTGCCTTCACCCAGACTGATGATGCGGGTGTCATCGTGTACGGGCAAACGGTCACGGTATTTATCAATTAAGCCTGTGTAGCGATTACGAAAAGGCATTGTGTTTACTCCTTAAATATTTAAAATCTTTTTAACCACAGAGGACACGGAGGTCACAGAGAAAAAATTATATCTAGCCTGGCTTTTCTCCGTGTCCTCTGTGGTGAATATTTTTTGCCTGAATGTTTTCAGTCATTACCCAGCGACTCCATACGAATGCGCGTCACTTCACCATGAATGCTGTCCAGTGCTTCTATATTTTTGATTGCCCGATTCATCTGTTTTTCCATCACCGTCTGGGTGAGCATAATGATATTGGCTTTATCCGAATCGGGCTGGGGTTCTTTCTGAATCATGGCTTCGATGCTGATGCCTGAGTCCCCCAGAATACGGGTCACATCGGCCAGCACGCCGGGACGATCATCGGCCTGCATACGTAGGTAATACGCTGTTTCCACCTCATCCATGGAAAGGATGGGTAAATCAGACAGGGCATCCGGCTGAAAGGCCAGATGCGGTACCCGGTTTTCCGGATCGGTGGTCAGCACCCGCACCACATCGACAATATCGGCAACCACGGCAGAGGCAGTGGGTTCATCACCGGCTCCAGCACCATAATACAGTGTCGGGCCAACGGCATCGCCCTGAACCAGCACCGCGTTCATCACTCCATCAACATTGGCGATCAATCGGCGTTCCGGAATCAGTGTGGGATGCACGCGTAACTCAACGCCCTTATCGGTGCGGCGACTGACTCCCAGATGTTTGATCCGATACCCCAGCTCTTCCGCATAATTCACATCTTCACGGGTAATTTTGGTAATGCCTTCCGTATAGGCGGCCTCAAATTGCAACGGCAGACCAAAGGCGATGGAGGCCAGAATCGTTAGTTTATGCGCGGCATCGATGCCTTCCACATCAAAGGTCGGATCGGCTTCAGCGTAACCCAGATCCTGCGCTTCTTTGAGCACATCGTAAAAGTCCCGGCCTTTATCACGCATCTCGGTGAGAATGAAATTTCCAGTGCCATTAATGATGCCAGCCAACCACTGGATTTTGTTCCCGGCCAGACCTTCACGAATGGCTTTAATAATTGGAATACCGCCGGCCACGGCGGCTTCAAAGGCCACCATCACGCCCTTTTTACGGGCGGCAGCAAAGATCTCATTGCCGTGTTTGGCGATCAGCGCCTTATTGGCCGTCACCACATGCTTGCCCTGGGCAATCGCCGCCAAAACCAGATCTTTGGCCAGTCCATCACCGCCGATAAGCTCAATCACAATTTCAACATCACTATTGATCACGTCCATCGGATCCGTGCTCAGAATAATTCCGTCAGTATCACAGATGCGTGGCTTAGATAAATCGCGTGCAACAGCATGGGTCACAACAATGCCCCGTCCAGCACGACGCGCAATTTCTTCCGCATTACGTTTTAATACATTGACGGTGCCGCCACCGACCGTACCTAATCCTAATAAACCTGCTTTTACCGCATCCACAATTTCTTTCCTCTCATTATTTTTCTAGCTGCTTGAACATGTCTCGAATGCCACGAATGGCCTGACGGGTACGGTGTTCATTTTCAATTAATCCGAAGCGCACATGATCGTCGCCGTATTCACCAAAGCCAATGCCCGGTGAAACCGCGACTTTCGCTTCTTTCAGTAATAACTTGGAAAATTCCAGCGAACCCATTTCCAGATAGGCTGCTGGAATTGGAGCCCATACAAACATGGTCGCCTTCGGTTTTTCAACTTTCCAGCCGATAGCATTAAGGCCATCACACAGTACATCGCGCCGCACCCGATACATTTCTGAAATTTCTGCCACGCAGTCTTGCGGTCCTTCCAGTGCGGTGATCGCCGCCACCTGTATCGGCGTGAACATGCCATAATCCAGATAGGATTTCATTCGCGCCAGTGCTGCCACCAGAGTAGAATTCCCACACATGAAACCCACGCGCCAGCCGGGCATATTGTAGCTTTTTGACAGCGAGTAAAACTCTACCGCGACATCCCGTGCACCTTCCACCTGCAAAATCGAGGGGGCTCTATACCCATCGAAAACAATATCGGCATAGGCCAGATCATGGACGACCCAGATTTCATGCTCACGACAAATGGCCACCACTTTTTCAAAAAATTCCAGCTCCACACATTCAGTGGTCGGGTTGCTGGGAAAATTCAGTACCAGCATTTTCGGCCGTGGCCAGGAATCCTTGATCGCCTTTTCCAGCTCCTCAAAAAAGTCCAGCTCAGGCGTCATCGGCACATGGCGAATATCCGCGCCAGCAATAATGAAACCATAGGGATGAATCGGATAAGCCGGACTCGGCACCAGTACCGCATCACCGGGCCCCACGGTGGCGAGCGCTAAATGTGCCAGACCTTCTTTAGAGCCGATGGTGACAATGGCTTCTGTTTCAGGATCAAGCTCAACCTCATAGCGGGTTTTGTACCAGTTACTGATGGCCCTACGTAGACGCGGGATTCCCCGTGAGAGTGAATAACGGTGAGTATCTGGACGCTGGGCGACTTCAACCAGTTTATCGACAATGTGCTTAGGCGTGGGCTGATCCGGATTGCCCATGCCGAAATCAATAATATCCTCACCCCGCGCACGTGCGGCGGCCTTGAGTTCATTGACAATATTGAACACATAGGGGGGGAGGCGTTTAATTCTGGGAAAATCGTCGATCAAGGGGCTATCCGGCTCAAATTAAATTCAGGGCTTACATGCCCGACAAAGCTGGTAACATTAACGGCTGAGCAGGCAGCCTGTCAATGTGTGGAAGCCGCTTATTCCATATAATATGGGACACGATTAACACAGAAAAGGAACTAAAATGAAGTTTGCCGAGGATAAACACAGCGGTCTGTGCATTCATGGCTACACCGCGCAACGAATTGAACTACAGCTTCCTCACAACCTGCAACGGAATTTGCCCGCTGATCCGGAAACAGGCCTGAGTTCACTGACCACCAGCTTCATCATTACCCCGACCCAACTCATCAGCGACTGGCCCGTTTCCGCCTTTGAGCAACTCAACGCCGCCGCCATGGAAAGCATCTGTCAATTGACTCCCGAACTCATCATTTTGGGAACCGGAACAAAATTACAATTTCCCGGCGTAGAAATCACCCTGCCGGTACATCAGGCCAGGATCGGGCTTGAAGTCATGGATACACCGGCAGCCTGCCGAACGTTTAATTTACTGGTGGGGGACGGGCGACTGGTGGTCGCCGCGTTGATTGTATAAAACAGTAGGTTGGTGCTGAGCGCAAGCGAAGCCCAACAGGCAGTAGTATCACATTATGTTGGACTTCGCTTTCGCTCAGCACCAACCTACCCGAATATGATCTTATTTAAACAAGGCATCGACCGAGTAGCCTTCTTTTTCGAGAATGTCGCGCAGTTTTTTCAAGGCTTCGAGTTGAATCTGCCGTACCCGTTCACGGGTAACACCGATGGTGTTGCCCACTTCTTCCAGAGTAGAAACATCGTAGCCGTGTAAACCAAAACGACGTTCAACCACTTCACGCTGTTTATCACTCAACTGTCCCAGCCATTGCTCGATGTTGCCTTTAACATCGTCATCCTGCAACAGCACCACCGGATCAACATTGCTTTCATCGGGGATCGCATCCAGCAGAGAATTATCCGCATCCACTCCCAGCGGACTGTCCACTGAAGCAATGCGTTCGTTCAGTCCCAGCATACGCTTAACATCCTGAATCGGCTTATCCAGTTTCTCTGCAATTTCTTCTGCACTCGGCTCATGATCCAGGGTTTGAGCCAGGTGTCTTGCCGCGCGCAAATAAATGTTTATTTCCTTAACAATATGAATCGGTAACCGTATGGTACGCGTCTGATTCATGATGGCACGTTCAATGGTCTGCCGTATCCACCAGGTTGCATACGTTGAAAAACGGAAGCCGCGCTCGGGATCAAATTTTTCGACGGCGCGTATCAAACCAAGATTACCTTCTTCGATCAAATCCAGTAATGCCAGTCCGCGATTAAGATAACGCCGCGCAATTTTTACCACCAGTCGCAAATTACATTCGATCATTTTCTTGCGCCCGGATTCATCACCACTGAGCGCAAGACGGGAATAATATTTTTCTTCATCCGCCGTTAACAGCGGGGTAAAACCAATTTCACCCAGGTACAGCCGGGTTGCATCTAATTGTCCATCAGGAATATTGCCCGCCCGATATTTTGCTTTTTCATTCTTTGCCACATTCTTGGTTTTACTTTCAACCGCCACCTCTGCTTCAGATGAGGCATTTGTCGAATCATCTTCACTCAAAATAACCGCATCACTTTTATCGTCCATTGCTTCAGAAACAGCTTCCACGTCAGTTAGCTCCATATTTTCGTTATTGAAAGGGGGTTTGTTATCATTGCCCATGATGCAGGTTTAAACCTTCATTAATGTTTTTTCGGCAAATACTTCAAGGGGTTAGAAGGTTTTCCATTACGCCTTATCTCAAAGTGCAACATTGGCCTACTGGTTTCACTATTACCCATATCGGCAATTTTCTGGCCAAACTTTACCTTTTCGGCTTCTTTCACGAATAAATTATGGTTGTGCGCATAGGCGCTAAAATAAATGTCATTATGCTTGATAATAATAAGGTTCCCATAACCACGTAGACCATTGCCACTATAAACGACTTCACCACTTGCAGCAGCAAGGATCGGCTGCCCCATCCTGCCTTCAATATCTAAGCCTTTCTTACCCGGATCTTTTGCTGAGTACCGACTAATTATTTTGCCACTGGTTGGCCAGTGCCATGTAATTTTTGTGTTTTTATTATTCTTACTTTTATGTGATGCGATATGTTTTTTATCTGTGCTAGCAGACATCTTTCCATGTTTCGATACTACCTTAGTTTTAGTTTCAGGTGCAGATTTTTTTTTCTCAATGCCAGTTAGTTTTATTTTCTGTCCCGGAAAGATTGTATAGGGGCGTGAAATATCATTCCAACCGGCAACTTTGCGGTAGTCAACACCATGTTGCCAGGCAATTGAGTACAGGGTTTCACCTTTACGAACCGTGTGCAGTGATTGATCATATTTATTTTTATTAGAATAACGACCATCGCCGTAGCTGACAAAACGACTGCTACAGGCCGCTAACAGTAAACTCGCCAGAACAATGACTACCAGGCGGGTTTGCATCATCGGCTGCATTAATTTTTCAGCGTAAACCAGGCAACAATCACCGCAACCACTAGCACCCAGCCAATACGATCAATATAACGACGCAGACTCTGTTCCATTTTTTTACCACCCCAGACCATTAAGCCGGACACCAGAAAGAAACGTGCGCCGCGTCCGACAATAGAAGCCAGTACAAAGGGTAAAAAAGCCATACCCACCACACCGGAACTAATGGTAAAAACCTTGTAAGGGATAGGTGAAAATCCCGCGAGTAACACCACCCAGATCCCCCAGCTATCAAACCAGCGACGTGCCAGTTCAAAACGCTCCCAATAGCCCGCGCTGTGCAATAAGGGTTCAACCATTTCAAAGGCAAACATGCCAATCGCATAACCGGCGATACCGCCAACAACCGAAGCAAGCGTAGTCAACGCAGCATAACGCCACGCACGCTCAGTATTTGCCAGCGACATCGGTGCCAGCATCACATCCGGTGGAATGGGAAAGAAGGATGACTCCGCAAAACTCAAACCAGCCAGATACCAGGGAGCATGCCGGTGTTCAACCCAACGCATAACAATTTCAAATAGACGGGAAAACACCTTCACTTACTTCTCTCCTTTTATAAGAGGCACAAAACTCACCCAGTCCAGCAGAGTTTCACTAAAACTATCTGCATTACGAATGATCAATCGCAAACGCTGCTCATTGGCCCGACCACTGGGAATCACCAGTCGGCCGCCCTCAGCAAGTTGTGCTAACAGTTCTTCCGGCACCTGCTCCGGCGCGGCAGTAACAATGATGCCATCATAAGGCGCAAACTGTTTCCAGCCCCAGCTGCCATCACTGAGTTGAAAACGTATGTTGCGCAGAGCTAGCTCAGCCAGACATTTCTGCGCACGGGCATGTAATTCGGGAATACGTTCGACGCTATAAACCTGATCAACCAGCTGCGCCAGTACCGCAGTCTGATAACCAGAGCCGGTACCGATCTCCAGCACTTTTTTGCAATGCCCCCCGGCCAGCAGGACTTCAGTCATGCGAGCAACGATATAAGGTTGGGAAATGGTCTGCGCGTAACCGATGGGCAGCGCTGTATCTTCATAGGCGCGGCTGGCCAGAGCTTCATCGACAAAAATATGGCGAGGGGTTGTGCGCATTACTTCGAGCACTCGCGAATCATCAATACCTTCATCACGTAAGCGGACAATCAAACGATCCCGGGTACGCTGTGAGGTCATGCCGATACCGACCAGTTTGCTTGCAACCAAGGCTTAGAGCTCCTTCAACCAGCTTTGTAACTGATCAATGCTTTGATGCCGGGTTAAATCAACCTGTATCGGGGTTACCGAGACATAGCCATTTCGTACCGTGTAAAAATCGGTTCCCGGCCCGGCATCCTGTTCCGCCCCTGGTGGCCCGACCCAGTAAATCTTGCGCCCGCGCGGATCACGATCACAGACCACCGGCTCCGCCTTATGCCGATGACCTAAGCGAGTTGCCAGAAAACCTTTAAGTTTATCCCAGGGAAGATCAGGCACATTGATATTGAGAATTGTGTCCTGTGGCAACGGCTCGGTTTGCAGCTGTGTGATCAGGGTTGTTGCTACCCTGGCTGCCGTATCAAAATGCTCGGTACCGCCGGCCAGAGAAATAGCAATCGCAGGCAGGCCAAGAAAGCGGCCTTCCATCGCCGCCGCCACGGTACCAGAATAAAGCACATCATCACCCATATTGGCACCGGCATTAATTCCGGACACCACCATATCAGGCTCGCTCTCGAGCAGGCCAGTAATCGCCAGATGCACGCAATCGGTGGGTGTGCCATCGACACGAATAAAACCATTTGCCGCTGCACGGGCACGAATAGGAAGTTCCAGGGTCAATGAATTACTGGCCCCACTGCGATCACGCTCGGGGGCAACCACGGTAATTTTGGCCAGTGATTCCAGCTCCCGCGCGAGCGCAACAATCCCTGCGGCTTCAAAGCCATCATCATTACTAATTAGAATATGCATATCGTTTTTCATTTGCCTATAAGAAACAAAAACAAGGCCAGTTTACTATACAAGAAATAGACGCATCGCACACTTTAATATATAACTACGCAATTGCACCGATAAAGTAACATGCTCGAGCCGATGACACGATGAAAAAAAAGCAGCCTGTTTCCGATGAAGATCGTGAACTTTTTCAACAAAGTGTCGCCGGTGCGCGCAAGCTGGAAATAGAAGCGCGCGTCACCCCGGTAAAAAAACGTCCCCCGCCCCGGCCCCTGCAACAGGAAAAGGATAATCAGCAAGTGCTCGCGGATATGTTCTCTGATCCGGCCAATCCCGCTGATATGGAAACCGGTGATAAACTGTTATTCGTGCGTAACGGTATTCCCCAGCGAACCATGAAAAAGCTTCGTCGCGGAGAATTTAGTACCGAATCTGAGCTGGATCTACACGGTTATACTAAAATAGAAGCCCGCGAAGCCATCACTGAATTCCTGCATGACTGCCGCAGCCAGCGGCTGCGTTGCGTTCGCATTATTCACGGTAAAGGACACGGCTCACAGGGTAAGCGCCCAATTCTGAAACAGTATGTTAACCACTGGTTACCACAACGAGATGACATTCTCGCTTACTGCTCGGCACGCCAGGTCGATGGCGGCACCGGGGCGATATATGTGCTGCTGAGACGAAAAGGATAATCAGGTTGGGTTGAATGAAATGAAGCCCAACAGGAATTCCTGCATTGTTGGGCTTCATTTCATTCAACCCAACCTACAATTTATAACTTCACGCAACACGACAGTGGCATAGGCACCAGCAGGTAATTCAAAGCTCAACGCTAATTGTTTCTGCTCAGGATGGTATGACCATTCCATTTTTTCAGGGACAACACGCAGGGCGCGACGCGCGGCTTTCAATCCGGCTTTTTCCAGACCCGTGCAAAAATCTGGAAATTGTTCGGTCAGTTCATTTTCCATTGCCGCCGCCGGGCCCTGTGTCTCAGCCTGGCCACGTCCCCAAAGAATAGCACTGGGGTGTATATCAAAACTATCCACTCGCTGGCAAAGTTCATCATCAGTTTCATTAATGCTAAAAAAACTATTTGAGCCGGCCAGTAACATGACATCACCGGCGATGGCCTGATTCCAGTTTTGCTGCCTAACTCGTTGCGATAATACATGATTAAACAATTGAGAACGCGCGGCGGAAAGATACATGCTACGCTGGTGACGAGACTTAATCCGTTTACCGGCAAACATGGCCTGTGCTTTTTCCAGGTTTGCACCTTCGATACCAAAGCGTTGCTCACCGAAATAATTAGGCACGCCCTGTTGCTTTATTTGCTCCAGCCGACTTTCAAGCCGTTCCTGATCAGATGAAAGTTCACGAATCAATAATTTAAAACGATTACCTTTCAGTGCCCCACGCCGCAGCTTACGATTATGGCGATGAACCTGCAGGACTTCGAATTCATCACTGTTCAATTCACTCCAGTCCGGCTCCTCTTTACCAGCAAGACGCACGCTGAACCATTGTGTGGTGACCGCCTGCCGATCTTTTAGTCCAGCATAGCTGACATCTTTGGCCACCACCGAAGCCAGCTGGGCCAGCTGTTTTGCCAGCCAGTCAGTATTGCTATTGCGTTTTTTAATTTGCAAGAGCACATGCTCACCTTCACCATCAGGTTTGATATCTGAAATTTCATCGACAATAAAATCTTCCGGGCAATGGCGAATGATACCGCTGTATTCGGGTTCGCCGTAGGCATAGGGAAGAGGCATAAGAAGGGAAGAAGGCATATATAGTATCTATTGTGAGATTTGGAAGTAGGACAATGTTATGTTTATTTTAGTGGCTCATTGCAAATGCGGATACGACTGAAGTCGACCCTACAATACGGTTTAACTTAAACTAGCAACACGATAGCTTGCACCACAATGCCTTCAGCACGTCCGGTGAAACCCATTTTCTCAGTCGTCGTAGCTTTGATGCTGAGATTTTCTATTCCCGTATTCATATCCTCGGCCAGTACTGCGCGCATGGGATCAATATAGGCCGCCATTTTAGGTTGCTGAGCAATGATGGTGATATCCGCATTATTCAGACTATACTCCCGCCCCTGCATGAGGCTCACCACCTTACGTAACAATATCCGGCTGTCGATACCGTCAAAATCAACATCGGTATCCGGAAAATGCTTGCCGATATCCCCCAGGGCCAGAGCGCCAAGAATCGCATCACAGAGTGCATGAATAACAACATCACCATCGGAGTGTGCCAGCATACCCTGATTATGTTCGATCTCAACCCCGCCCAGGATCAGGCGACCTTCGGCTTTAAAAGCATGAGCATCAAAGCCCTGTCCAATTCGCATCAGCGAGTTTCCTGTTGTTGCAAATAAAATTCGGCCAGGATCAAATCTTCCGGCCGAGTGATCTTGATATTGTCCGCATGTCCTTCAACTAGAACCGGAGCGTATTGCGCAAGTTCCATTGCCGATGACTCATCGGTGACCAGCGCCTTATCTTCCAGGGTCTGAATAAGCGCGGCTCGCAGAGTACCAAGACGAAACATCTGCGGGGTCAAAGCATGCCAGAGACCGTTGCGATCCACCGTATCAACAACCGTATTCTTATTCGAGCGCTTCATGGTGTCGCGCACAGGGATCGCCAGCAGCCCGCCAATATCCTCTTCAGTCACCGTATCAATTAATAGACTGATATCCTCGGTTCGCACACAGGGACGCGCAGCATCATGCACCAGCACCCAGTCATTATCATCCGCATGAGTAGATAATATATGCAACGCATTTAAAACGGAGTGGCAACGCTCTGCACCACCGGCAGCACGCCATAAGGGTTTGTCGATTGCAAAAACCAGATCTGTCCAATAGGCATCGTCTTCAGAAAGGGCAACCACCAGCCCCTTGATTTGAGGCTGTGCAGCCAGGCGTTCAATGGTATGGGCAATGACCGGTTTACCGCACAGTGATAAATATTGTTTGGGCACATCGACACGCATGCGCTTACCGACACCGGCAGCGGGAATCACTGCCCAGTGATTCTGGGACGAGTGACGAGTGACGAGTGACGAGGATGAAGGCATGATTTTTAAATAAACTTATTAAGACTCCACTCTGTAGGTTGGGCTGAATAAAATGAAGCCCAACATTCTGCCAGCTTCACGACAATATCAACAATTCTGTTGGGCTTCGTTCCACTCAGCCCAACCTACATTAGTCACTGGTCACTTGAATAAAAGTTTCGCCTTTTCGAATCATGCCCAACTCACTGCGGGCGCGTTCTTCGATGGCTTCCAGCCCCTGTTTTAAATCATCGACTTCAGCAGCAAGACTTTCATTACGCTGGCTTAGCGTTGTGTTTTCCTGTTGCTGATGTTCCACCGCCTGTTGCAGATGATGCACCGTGGCCATGCTGCCGTCACCCACCCACAAATCATATTGCAGGAGTACAAACAGAAACAGCAGTATGGCCGCAAGTATTTTCATCATTAGAACAGGTTATAAAAAGCCTGCTTACCCGGATACATCGCTTCATCACCCAGTCCCTCAGCTATTCGTAGCAACTGGTTATATTTGCTGATTCGATCTGAGCGCGACATGGAGCCGGTTTTAATCTGTCCGGCACAGGTGGCCACGGCCAGATCCGCAATGGTCGTATCTTCAGTCTCACCGGAACGATGAGAAATGACGACGGTATAACCCGCTTTTTTCGCCATGGCAATGGCATCCAGAGTTTCACTCAGTGTACCGATTTGATTCACTTTGATCAGGATAGAATTGGCAATGCCTTTATCAATACCCTCTTTGAATATTTTGGTGTTGGTGACATAGAGATCGTCGCCCACCAGTTGTACTTTTTTACCCAGCCGTTCGGTCAGCAATTTCCAGCCATCCCAGTCGTCTTCCGCCAGACCATCTTCGATGCTAAGAATGGGGTATTTATCCACCCAGGATTCCAACACATCAATAAATTCGCTGGCGGTTAATTTTCTGTTTTCAGACGCTAAATCGTATAGACCGTTTTTATAGAACTCACTGCTGGCCGCATCGATGCCAATGAAAATATCCCGGCCAGCTTCAAAGCCGGCCTTGTCGATGGCTTCCAGAATAATTTCAATCGCCGACTCATTAGAAGGCAGATCTGGAGCAAAACCGCCTTCATCGCCCACGGCCGTATTCATACCTTTATCTTGCAGAACTTTTTTCAGAGTATGAAAAATTTCTGCGCCGTAGCGGATGGCTTCACTAATATTGGGTGCGCCAACAGGAATAATCATAAACTCCTGCAGATCAACACTGTTATCTGCATGCGAACCGCCATTGATGATGTTCATCATCGGCACCGGCAACTGATAACCTTCACCCGTATTCAAATATTGAAACAGCGGAACGCCTAAGGCACGAGCAGCGGCATTAGCACAGGCCATGGACACCGCCAGCATCGCATTGGCACCCAGTTTGCTTTTGTTTTCAGTACCGTCAAGCTTGATCATGGCATCATCAATAGTGCGTTGTTCTCTGACATCCATGTTCATCAATGCATCACGAATCTCTCCGTTTACATTGGCCACGGCTTTAAGTACGCCCTTACCGCCATAGCGACTTTTATCACCGTCACGTAACTCAATGGCTTCACGTGCACCAGTAGAGGCACCGGACGGCACTGCTGCACGACCTTTAACTCCGGAAGCCAGAATCACATCGGCTTCAACGGTTGGATTACCACGTGAATCGATAATTTCACGGGCAATGATGTTTTTGATTTCAATTCCTGAAATAGACATTTAGCTTGTTCTCTCCAAAATTTATAAAAAAAATTTATACCGCAAAGGACGCAAAGGTTTTTTAATGATTACCGTGCTACTGCGAGGGAACCAAAAAGAGAATACATGAAAATTAGAGCAAAGAATTTCTTTACGTACCTTTGCGCCCTTTACGGTTAAAAAATATTCAAATCATATCTTCAATAAATGCTTGTTGCTTGACAGCTTTATCAAGCTTTATTAACACTTGCAGTAGCTCTTTCATCCGTCCCAATGGCCAGGCATTGGGGCCGTCGCTGAGGGCTTTACTCGGATCGGGATGGGTTTCCATGAAGATCCCGGCGACACCAGCGGCGACTGCAGCGCGTGCGAGCACCGGCACAAATTCGCGTTGACCACCGGATGTGGTTCCCTGCCCGCCCGGCTGTTGCACTGAATGGGTGGCATCGAATATAACTGGGCATTGTGTCTCGCGCATGATCGCTAAACCGCGCATGTCGGACACCAGGGTATTATAACCAAAGGATGCGCCACGCTCACAGATCATGATTTGATCATTGCCAACTTCACGCGCTTTATCGACCACGTTTTTCATATCCCAGGGAGCCTGGAACTGGCCTTTCTTAATATTCACTGGAATACCCTGGCGGGCGACATTCTGAATAAAATTAGTCTGGCGAACTAAAAAAGCCGGGGTCTGCATCACATCCACCACCGAGGCCACTTCATTTAAAGGCGTATCTTCGTGCACATCGGTTAACACCGGCACGCCGATCTGATCTTTTACTTGCTGCAAAATGCGTAAACCTTGTTCCAGACCCAGTCCGCGAAAACTTTTGCTGGAGGTGCGGTTGGCCTTGTCAAAAGAAGATTTATAAATAAAGGGAATACCCAGTTCGGCACAAAGTACTTTTAACTGTGCAGCCGTATCCAGTGCCAGTTGTTCACTTTCGATCACGCAGGGGCCAGCAATCAAGAACAGGGGCTGATCGATACCGGCTTCAAATCCACAGAGCTTCATGCGCTGGCACTCTCCTGCTCAGCGGCCTTTTCTTTGAGCTCACGCGCGGTTTGCACAAAGCCAGTAAACAGGGGGTGACCTGCTCGAGGGCTGGAGGTAAATTCAGGATGAAATTGACAGGCGATGAACCAGGGATGATCCGCAATCTCGATGACTTCGACCAGGTTACCGTCTTCTGACAGACCGGCAAATTGCAGTCCGGCTTCCTGCATAGATTCGCGGTACTGATTATTAAATTCATAGCGATGACGATGACGTTCCATAATTTGCTCTTCACCATACAACGTGCGCACACGTGAATCAGCCTGTAGTTTACAAATCTGCCCACCCAGACGCATGGTACCGCCCAGTTCAGAATCCGCATCCCGCTTTTCAAGCCGACCATCTGCTGCCTGCCATTCACTGATCAAACCGATAACGGCATCGGGTGTATCAGAATCAAACTCCGTGCTGTGAGCCTGCGTTAGTCCCAGCACATTTCGAGCATATTCGATAACAGCCACCTGCATGCCCAGACAAATACCCAGATAAGGGATCTTGTTTTCACGGGCAAAACGCACGGCTTCTATTTTACCTTCAACGCCCCGTTTACCAAAGCCACCCGGTACCAGTATTGCATTAACATTTTTCAGGGCGGCGGTGCCCGACTTCTCTATTTCATCGGAATCGATATAAACAATTCTTACCTTGGTATGGGTATGCAAACCCGCATGAATCAGAGCTTCAGATAAAGACTTATAAGCCTCCGTCAATTCCATGTATTTGCCGACCATGCCAATGCTAACTTCACCTGTCGGATTGGCCTGCGCCTCAGTTACTGCAATCCATTCCGTTAAATCCGTCGACCCACATTTCAATTGCAGTTTTTCAACCACAATATCATCCAGTCCTTCGCCATGAAGCATCTGCGGAATTTTATAAATACTGTCGGCATCCTGCGCAGAAATAACGGCTTTCACTTCAACATTGGTGAACAGGGCAATCTTGCGCCGTTCATCGTCAGGCAGTGGGCGATCGGCACGACAGAGCAACACATCCGGTTGAATACCGATAGAACGTAATTCTTTCACCGAATGCTGGGTGGGCTTAGTCTTGATTTCACCGGCGGTAGGAATATAGGGCAACAGAGTCAAGTGCATATAGAGCACATTATCGTGTCCCATTTCCACGCCCATCTGGCGAATAGCTTCAAGGAACGGCAGCGATTCGATATCACCCACTGTACCGCCGATTTCGACCATCGCCACATCGGCATCCCCCGCACCTTTGATAACACAGCGTTTAATTTCATCGGTGATATGCGGAATCACCTGCACCGTGCCCCCAAGGTAATCGCCGCGACGTTCATTGCTAATCACATTGGCGTAAATGCGCCCGGTGGTAAAATTGTTGCTTTGCTTCATGGTGGTATTCACGAAGCGTTCGTAGTGTCCCAGATCTAGATCAGTTTCCGCCCCGTCTTCAGTGACAAACACCTCGCCATGCTGGAAAGGACTCATCGTTCCCGGATCAACATTAATATAGGGATCCAGTTTTAACAGGGTCACGCCAAGTCCGCGAGACTCAAGAATCGCGGCAAGAGAGGCGGAGGCAATGCCTTTTCCCAGAGAGGAAACAACGCCACCGGTTATGAATACATACTTCGTCATGCTTATCGCCAGCAGTGTAAGAGGTGAATGAAATTCCTGTCTATTCCCGCATTGCAGGGGAATATTAGAAATGCGACAGGAGCATTTGCTGGGGATGTATTGTCGCTGTTTTCGAGCGTTGTTTCAATCATCATCTAGCCACTATACGAATTCTGTGACAACTAACCCGTCTTCCTCCGCCGTGGCCTGCCAGGGCTCACATAAACAGTAGCCCACTACCTGGGCAATCTCATCGCCAATATAAATCAGGGGAATATGTTCACGCTCCCAGGGTGGCACATCCCACTCCTGCCAGAGCGTCTTTAAGCGATGAGTCTGCCTGCGTCCGGCCGGACGACATAGCTCGCCACCCCGACGAAAACGCACCGAGATATCGGTGCGTCCCTGCAACGAGGCCTTTAAACCCAGGCCCCGCTGCTGTTTAATAGTCAAATGACGCTCAGCTGACAGATTTAAATTATTTTTCAGATCCCAGCTCATGCTCTGAGCAATATTCGACTTTGTGCTTAACAAATATAAATCATTCCGGTAACGCCGAATCATACTGTCTGCCCAGTCCACCTGCGGTTGCGCGTCCTCCCGTGCACTCAACACCTCGGCATGAATACGCTGCAGCTGTACCGTCGATGGCGGCAAGATGCCACGTAGTCGAATCCAGTAGCGCAACACGTTGTCCTGACGCTCCTTGCTTAACTGTTTCAGGCCGCAAATAGAAAGGCAGGCCGCACGACTCCCGGACAGCGTTCCCAAATCCATTTGCGCCAGTTCATCCAGCAACTTCCCGGCCGAGGACTGATGCTGCGCAGTACGCGCCAGAGTTTGAGACAGCGCCGGCCAGCGCGGCAGCAAGTCTGCAATAATATGATGGCGTAAAAAATTACGATCAAACTCCGCAGACTGATTGCTCGGATCTTCTATCCATCGCAAACCGGCCTCCTCCGCATAGTCACGCAATTGCTGACGGCTCATGCCAAGCAAAGGCCGGGCGAGCCAGCCGCTAGAAAAATCGACACAACGAGGCATCGCCGCCAGCCCGCGCACCCCGGCTCCACGAAACAGTTGCAATAATAAAGTCTCGGCCTGATCATCCTGATGATGCGCAAGCAACAGACCATCACCTGCATTCATTTGCTCGGCAAACACGTGATAACGAGCCTGTCGCGCTGCCGCCTCAGGACTTTCTCCCGCCTGTCCCATGGCATCCACTTCTACTGTCTGAAATTCTATTCCCAGATCGGCTGCCACATTTTCGCAATGTGCCGCCCATCGATCCGCCTCTTCAGCAAGACCATGATTGATATGCAGGGCGGAGATTTTAGTCACGGGTAATTGATCACGAAGGGCAACCAGGGCATGCAGGAGAACATGGGAATCACAGCCGCCGCTGTAGGCAACCCGGTAATGCGGTGTGTCGGGAAAGGTTTTTAATTGTTTCAGCAGGGTATTGAGCAAGGAATTCATTACCACTTACCCGTAACTAAATGTAGGTTGGGCTGAATAAAATGAAGCCCAACAAGCTGGCGTATAGTGTTGGGCTTCGCTCTCGCTCAGCCCAACCCACCTGTTTTTTCATGCTAATGAATAAAATTCAAAATCTACTCTGTAAAGTTGCCATAACCGAGCAACTTCTCATAACGCTGATCCAGCAGTTTATCCAGACCCACTGATTCCAGCTTTTCCAGACTTTCCAGCAGCGCAGCTTTAAGATTGGAGGCCGTCATCTCAAGATCACGGTGCGCACCACCTAATGGTTCGTTGATGATGGTATCCACCAATCCCAGCTCTTTCAAACGGGGGGCAGTCAAGCCCATGGCTTCGGCAGCATCGGCAGCTTTTTCGGCGCTCTTCCACAAAATAGATGCACAGCCTTCCGGTGAAATCACCGAATAAGTGCTGTACTGCATCATCATCAGGCGATCACAAACGCCGATAGCCAGAGCCCCGCCCGAGCCACCCTCACCAATCACAGCGCTAATGATGGGCGTTTTTAACTGCGACAGGATCAGCAGATTACGGGCAATCGCTTCGCTTTGACCACGCTCTTCCGCACCCACACCAGGATAAGCGCCGGGGGTGTCGATAAAGGTTAACAGCGGCAGCTTAAAACGTTCGGCCATTGCAAACAGGCGCTGAGTCTTGCGATAGCCTTCCGGACGCGGCATGCCAAAATTACGACGAATTTTTTCTGTGGTATCCCGGCCTTTCTGCTGTCCCATAATCAGCACCGGCTTACCCTCTAAACGGGCTAATCCGGTAACAATCGCATGATCATCGGCAAAAGCCCGATCCCCATGGAGTTCATCAAAGTTCGTAAAAATACGTTCAACATAGTCCAGAAAATAAGGTCGCTGCGGGTGACGCGCCAGTTGCGCGATCTGCGCCGACTGTAAATTAGAAAAAATAGATTCAGTCAGCTCACGGCTTTTGCCCTGCAGACGGCTGATTTCTTCGCTGATATTAATCTCATTGTCAGAGCCCACATAACGCAGCTCTTCAATCTTCGCCTCCAGCTCGGCGATGGGTTGTTCAAAATCCAGAAAATTCAGGTTCATAAAATGCCCGACACGGTCAAATACAAAATACAGGGGAAATAAGGATGCTGATCATACCGTATATCATACAGCCGAGCTATACTGAGCCGTCACCCACAAGCTCGGCCGCTCGGTATTACTTCCAGATGTCCACATGCACACCCTCTGCTTCAAGCCGCGCGGCACGCTCCGAAATATAACGCTGAAACTCCGACTCCGTTTTGTACGCCCCCGAGGCCACATAATCCATCACCGACTGAATGTGAAAAGACTTCAACCAGGCTTCAGTACGAATCACTTCTGCCTTGCCATCATAAAACAGCATGCCGGGGATATATTGAAGCTGCACTGACGCGGCTAACGCCCTCGCCGTGGTCTTTTTACCAGAAAAATCAATAACTGCCGTTTCGGCTTCCATATCCAGACGGACAACATTAAACCGCCGCAGCTGTGCCCGAGTTTGCTCTCGCCTGAAAATATCACCGTGCAACTGGTCACAGTCACTGCATTCCTTTTGCTCAAACAGAACCAAAAGTGGTTTACCACTTTGATTTAACACTTTTAAATCGTAAGGGGGACGGAGGAAAAAATCTTCCTCATGCAATGTGTTACTTGCCGGTTTTGCGGCAACTTTTTGCAGGTAGTCACGGAAAGTCAGCTTTGTCTCCATTTTCTGACCGGCATAATCCAGCGCCGCTTCAAACTTGCCGGGGGCAAAATAGCCATTAATACGCAACGCAACCTGTGCCTTTTCCGTCAATAACAATAAGGTTGGCGTGAACATCACCCGCGCGGATTTAGCAAACGCTTTCTCTGAAACGACCTTGCCCGCCAGATCAGTCACCTCCCGATCTCCCCACATATTGATGGAAACCACATCGAAATACTTCTTCGTCTTCGCCACAATGCGGGGGCGGGTGAAATTATCCTGTATCAATTTCGCACAATACGGGCAGCCATCCTGATAGAAGTACAACATCACCCGCCGTCCATTTGCACTCGCCTCTTCGATGTCGTCACGAATATCGAGGAAGGAATTTTTGAACCAGACCGGCTTTTCAATATAGCCGGGATTCACCAGTCCGGCCTCCATTGTGACCTCTGGACTTGCCTGGGTCACATTTTCCACCGCAGAAGCCACCAAGGCAGTAAAACTGAGATAAAGTATAAACAACAGGAAAGGTAATTTCACTAGCATGAGGTGCTCCGCGAATCATTTATGGTGTTATATATAGTATAAATCCTGCATAAGCTTAGATTAGTTCTCGACAAGATTGCTACACTTTTAGTCGTTAAACACGTCATATTTTTGACTTTCAGCATATGCACTGACCGCAGCAGTTCTATCTGTTTGTTTTTTAAGGTCTATTTATTTTTATTAGTTTGGCACGCAAATCGCATATTTCACCCTGTGTTCAACAAAGAGTTCGTGGTTATGGCCGTATATACATATCCCAATAAACAGGAGCAGCCGGTGGCTGCACATGTCACCAGTGCCGAGCAACTGGGCATTGCCCCAGCAGAATTACAGCACACGCTAAAACTGGCTGGACTCCTGCAAACTTCGCTCGAAATCGAAACGATTCTGGGCTTCTTTATCGATGCATTGCAGGAAAAAGTAGAATTCGATGGTGTGCATTTTGAATATTTCCCTCTGCAACTGGAAGCAAAATTCGGCCAGAAGAAACGGCACACCTGTTCCTACCGGTTAAAACTTGCCGGTGAATTTTTGGGTGAGCTGGAATTCAGCCGTCGCCACCGGTTTGCACAACAGGAAATGGAGCAATTGGAAAACCTGCTGCGACAGTTAATCTACCCTCTGCGAAATGCTGTCTGGTATCAGCAGGCGGTCACCGCTGCTCAATTTGATCCCCTGACCGGCATAAAAAATCGCGCCTCACTGGATCAGACTATGCTGCGTGAAGTCGAACTGGCACATCGCAATAAAACCCCCTTGTCCCTGATCATTGCCGATATTGATCACTTCAAAAAAATCAACGACAACTTCGGCCACAGTGCTGGCGATGAAATCCTCAAAGCCTTTGCCAAATGCATTGATGATAACCTGCGTGGCAGCGATATTGTTTTCCGCTATGGCGGCGAAGAGTTTGTGGTACTGCTGACGGGCACCGATGGTCGCAGCGCCCGTGCCGTTGCTAACCGTATCCGCAAGTCCATTGAAAGCTGCCGCTTCCACTGCAATAGTAATGGCGGAGGCAATACCGAAGCACCGCTGACCGCCAGTCTGGGTTCCGCCAGCCTCACCGCCAGTGACACCGTGGAGAAGCTGTTTGATAAAGCCGATAAGGCGCTTTATCACGCTAAGGAAGCCGGCCGTAACCAGGTCGTCAGTTTTCAGTCATTGATCAAAACCGCTTGAGCCGGGCTCATCACGCAGGCCTTAAGTTGGTTATTTTTGAACCACATCACAAGGAATCCGGATAAGGCAGCCTGAAAACCGCTATAATAGATGACATATATTTAAACTGCAGGCCACGCCCCATGGACTACCTTGGACAACTGGAAAAAATACTCGAATCCAAATACCGTCTGGTTACCATGGAGACCTACGACTCCGATCGAGTGGTTGATCTCTTAACGCAACTAAGCCGTTTCAGTAATAAGGCTTTTTACATGAGCCAGCCCAATGCCGGGATGCACCGCCTGGGCGCTTCACACATCGTTATTCCGCGCACGCAAACTGCAAAAGATCAACTTGATCATATTGAAAATACCCGCCACTTCGGAATTTATATTTTGCGTGACTTCAACTATGCACTGGATGATAAAAAAATTGTGACTCAACTCAAAGAGATTGCCACCAGCCCGGAAGCCAAAGTTGTGATATTCCTGAGTGAGTTTGTGGATCTGCCCAAAGAACTCAAGCCCTATACCATGCGCTCCAAACACCAGCTCAAACATGCTATCTAACAGCACACATTTTGTTCCACCGACAAAAAAATTATAACCTCCCATAACCCACAAAAATATAGCGTGAGTAGTCTGTCCCGACTAATGACCTAAAGCTATCCCCCCCACAGTCGATAACATTTCAACACTCATAATCCTCCACCCTGTACAGGTTTTTTACTGGAACTAACAACACAGGAACAACCAGGATATGCATCAAGTAAAGTGAATATTAAACGCCGTTTCCTGCTGGCCACTATTAGCATTGCACTTGTTGTCCTCTTCTTGTTTGGAGGCGTTGCCTACTACATTGCAAGAGATACCGAAATACTCAAGGAAACGGCTCTGCTACAAACCCAAATTAAGGCAACCGCCAATGCATTATCGGATCAATCCCTTGACCAAAAAACCAGAGATGACTATTTTAAATTTCTCGCAAAAATATATAAGTCCCATACCTACATATTGATCCTGCGCGATCAGAACGGCGACATTATTACCGATACGGATATCCTGCCACCAACATCCGGACTCACCACTGAACTGACCCAGATTGGCCCACCAAAATTCATTGCCCGAAGTGGCAACATCACAATAAAAGGCCAGAATTATCCTTGGGCTGCCGCACCTCTGCAACAGGGTAATATCGAATTGTTAGTGGTTCATAAACCCCAAACAGCAGAAACCCCACTCATTGAGACCATTACCTCACGCTTTATTATTGCCGGCCTGATTGTTATCTGGATAGCCGTCTGGGCGGCTCTGATTCTTGCCTCGGTGTTTACAAAACGCATTCATGCCCATCATGCTGAACTCCAGTATCGTGCCTCACATGATGGCCTCACACAGTTACCCAACCGTTCACTGCTACTTCAGCGTCTGGAAAAGTCCCTTGTCGCCACCTCACTCCAAAATCAGCAACTGGCACTGTTGGTCATGGATCTGGATCACTTCAAGGAAGTCAACGACACTCTGGGACATCCTGTTGGTGACCAATTACTGCTACAGATTAGCCACAGGGTTTCCGCCGTTTTACGTAACAGCGATACCGTCGCCCGTCTGGGCGGTGATGAATTTTCTGTGCTATTACCCAACACCCGTCTTGAGCACGCCATCCTTTGTGTAGAAAAAATCTCAGCGGCACTGAACAAGTCATTCATAATAGAGGAAAACGAAATCAGCACGCGATTTAGCATCGGCATTGCCATGTTCCCGGAGCACGGACACGCTCCCGATACTCTACTGAAGTATGCCGACATCGCCATGTATCAGGCTAAACGAAACAATACGGGATATAGTATATATAATGCGGAACATGACTCTTATACATTACAAAGGCTAACCCTGGCACGGGAACTGTGTACAGCAATCGAAGAAGGCCAGTTAACTCTCTATTACCAGCCTAAAATTGACATCCCGACGGGGAAGGTCAACGGGGCCGAAGCACTTGTTCGCTGGCAGCATCCTGAACAGGGCATCATTCTGCCGGATGAGTTTATTGGCATTGCTGAACAAAGCGGCCTGATCGATACGCTCGCATACTGGGTTATCGAGGCAGCGATAAAACAATGTCAAAAATGGCGGGCATCAGGCCTAAAAATAAAAATTGCCATCAATCTTTCTGCTAGTAACCTGCATAACACAAAACTACCTGACTGGATTGAAAAAAAACTTAACCAATACGATTTACCTGCCGAGATGCTGGAACTGGAGCTGACCGAAAAC